>ENA-OVFU01000015-OVFU01000015.1-human-gut-metagenome-genome-assembly--contig:-NODE-15-length-157137-cov-14.763671_pt1 | contig 157137 bp, 126 predicted proteins | sample MGYA00237764_ERZ505407 | MGnify/ENA primary metagenome ERZ505407 (study PRJEB26158, sample SAMN06016366) | human gut metagenome | biome: human gut; feature: ankylosing spondylitis patient; material...
GCGAAGCATTGCCAAAATCTGTTGCAGTTTGTTTTTTAAACTGCGACAAAGAGGTGCTGATAGACGGCAGGTAGTAACCGTTCAATCTTTTATGAATGTAATAAATGAACGGTTACTTTTTTAATCCAAAAAATTCAAAAAACGCTTGACAATCCGTAAAAATATATGTATGATATATGAGATGCCGCTTGACGAGGCTCCTTGAAGATGACTTTTGTCACGCCAAAGTTAGCGAGTAATGATAAATAGGAGGTGCGATTATGTACGCAATTATTGCAACAGGTGGAAAGCAGTACAAAGTATCCGAAGGTGATATCATTAACGTAGAAAAACTTGCTGTTTCCGCAGGAGAGACAGTTACTTTTGATCAGGTTGTTGCTGTAAATGATGGAACTATGAAGGCTGGAGACGATGTAGCAAACGCAACAGTTACTGCTTCTGTAGTTAAGGAAGGCCGTGCAAAGAAGGTTATCGTTTACAGATATAAGAGAAAATCTGGATATCATAAGAAAAACGGTCACAGACAGTCTTTCACACAGGTAAAGATTGAAAAAATCAACGCTTAGTTGATGAAAAGGTGACAGTATATGATAGATGTGACATTATTTCAGAATGATAGTGGAGACTATGTCGGTTTTCGTATGACAGGACATGCTGAGTATGCTGAGTATGGCAGTGATATAGTTTGTGCTGCTGTTTCCGTACTTGTTATAAACACGATAAACAGTGTTGAAAAATTCACGGATGACGAATTTAACAGTGCAGTCCATGAGGAAAAAGACATAGTGTTATTTGGTATAAAATCTGAAAAAGTTAGCGAATCTGCTAAACTGTTACTTAATTCGCTTGTACTTGGTCTTGAAGGCATACAGGCGGAATATGGAAAAAAGTATATTAAGATTAGAAAAAAGAGAAAGCAGGAGGTGTAAGGCTATGTTAAACATGAACCTTCAGTTATTTGCTCATAAAAAAGGAATGGGTTCTACAAAGAATGGTAGAGACTCAGAGTCAAAGAGACTTGGAGCAAAGAGAGCAGACGGTCAGTTTGTACTTGCAGGTAACATTATCTACAGACAGCGTGGAACAAAGATTCTTCCGGGTGTTAATGTAGGTCGTGGTGGCGATGATACATTGTTCGCATTAGTTGACGGTGTTGTTCGTTTCGAGAGAAAAGGTAGAGACAAGAAGCAGGCTTCAGTATATCCTGTAGAAGCTAAATAGTCTATAATCGGTATTTAACCGGCTGTTGCCGGAACTGATAAACCTATACAAAGAGAGGCTTTCTAAGACAGTCTCTCTTTGTTTTATATAGAGAGAAATGTTATAATTAAAGTTAAGAAGAATCGTACTACATTGATATAATGCAAGGGTCAAAAGCAGATAGCAATGAAGCAATTCGTGACATTAGTTAGTGGCAAAATACCTTTTGATCCAAACATCTTGATATTATTGCATTAAAAATGTTATATAGATAGAATGTTAGCATACAATCAAAGATTATTATATAGAAATTATGCGTAATTATAGAATACTATTATATAAATTATTCTGAAATAGCAGATATTACTTTAGAAAGAAGGTGGAATGATGTTTGCAGATAGTGCCAAAATATATATTCGTTCCGGAAAAGGTGGGGACGGTCATGTAAGTTTCAGGCGTGAGCTTTATGTTGCCGCCGGAGGACCTGACGGAGGTGACGGAGGACGCGGCGGGGATGTTATATTTCAGGTGGACAAAGGTATAAACACTCTGAATGATTTTAGACACCGCAGAAAGTTCTGTGCCGGAGACGGTGAGCAGGGCGGAAGAAGAAGATGCCATGGTGCAGATGGTGAGAATATTATCCTCAAAGTGCCTGAGGGAACGGTCATAAAGGAAGCAAGTACCGGAAAAGTCATTGTTGATATGTCTTTCGGACACGAGAGGGAAATTGTATTAAAGGGCGGCAGAGGTGGCAAAGGAAATATGAACTATGCCACACCTACAATGCAGGTGCCAAAGTATGCACAGCCGGGAAAACCTGCGAGGGAGCTTGAGGTCATACTTGAGTTAAAGACTATTGCTGATGTGGGACTTGTGGGATTTCCGAATGTTGGGAAATCAACATTTCTTTCAAGAGTGAGCAATGCAAAGCCAAAGATTGCAAATTATCATTTCACTACATTACAGCCTATCTTGGGTGTTGTAGATCTTGAGGGTGCAGATGGATTTGTTATTGCTGATATACCGGGACTTATTGAAGGTGCGGCAGACGGAATCGGTCTTGGTGACGAGTTTTTAAAGCATATCGAGAGAACAAAGGTCTTTATTCATATGGTGGATGCAGCTTCGACAGAGGGCAGGGATCCTCTCAATGATATAAATGTAATAAACAACGAGCTTGCAAGATACAATGATGAACTTATAAAAAGACCACAGGTTATCGCAGCAAACAAGTGTGATGTATTTTACGGTACGGAAGAAGATACTGTTATCTCTCTTCTAAAAGAGGAGTTTGAGCCAAAGGGAATAAAAGTATTTCCTATATCTGCCGTTAGCGGCAAAGGTGTCAAAGAACTTCTTTATTATGTCAAATCACTTCTTGACGAGATGCCTGATGAACCGACTGTATTTGAAAAAGAATTTTCATTTGATGAGATGGAATTTGAGGATGAACCATACACAGTAACTTATGATGAGAAAAATAAGGTTTACAATGTTGAGGGACCTCGTATTGAGAAAATGCTTGGATATACAAATCTTGATTCTGAGAAAGGTTTCCAGTTCTTCCAAAAATTCCTTAAAACAAGCGGAATACTTGATGACCTTGAAGCCATGGGAATTGAGGAGGGCGATACAGTTGCAATGTATGACCTTCAGTTTGATTATTATAAATAAGAAGGTAGAATGTGAAAAGACTGATATTGGAGATTGTGATATGTCTGGTTGCTGCAGTACTTTTGATGGTCTTACACGAACTGTTTAAGGCTGTCATATTTGTACTGCTGCGTGTAAAAGAAAACAATAAGCAAATCATAAAACACAGAGGAATATGGAAACTGTGGCGTTATATAGACCCAGTGGGACTTGTGCTGGCTGTTACCTGCTATGTTCCGGTTTCTAAGCCGTTTATGTTCAGGATAAGGGATAAGAAAACAAATCTTATAATAGGAATAAGCGGTCTGGTGTTTCTTGCAGTAATATTTTTCGGGTCGGTTCAGATGCTTCATATTATTTACGGTACAAACGCAAATGCCGCCGCTGCACTAAATAGTTCCGGAAATCGCAGGGCAGGCATATTGTTCTGGCAGTATATGCAGATGCTCAGTTTTGATTATTTTATCGTAAATCTGTTTCCGGTATCGACCTTTGATATGGGGCACATCATAGCCGGAAAATCTGCAAGGATATATCTTGGGATAATAAAAGCTGATACTCAGATAAAACTTCTTCTAATCCTGACGCTTTTCCTTAATCTGATAAATGCAGGCTATATGGGTTTTATAAAATTTTTGTCGCTGTTTATAGCTGTTTTGTGACTGAAAAGTAAAACTGTCTATAGTATTAAAAGGAGATATGAGAAAATGAGTAGTATATCTGTAAAACTGGAAGTGTTTGACGGACCTCTTGATCTGTTATTACATCTGATAGAAAAAAATAAAATAGATATTTTTGACATACCTATCGCAGAGATAACAAGACAGTATATGGAGATATTGTCGGCATCAGAGACTGATGATATGGATGTTATGAGTGATTTCCTTGTTATGGCGGCAACACTTCTTAAGATTAAATCTAAGATGCTTCTTCCGGTTCAAGTTGATGAGGACGGAGAAGAGATAGATCCGAGGGCAGAACTTGTCGAAAGACTTTTGGAATACAAGACATTTAAATATGCGTCATATGAGCTTAAAGATAAACAGATGGACGCAGAAAAAATACTTTATAAAAAATCTACGATTCCAAAGGGAATAGCAGACTATAAGGAGACAGTAGATGTATCTGAACTTTTAGGAGATGTTACTCTGGCAAGGCTTCGCAGCATATTTAATGATGTTATGAAGAAGCAGATAGACAAGATAGACCCTATAAGGAGTAAGTTTGGGCAGATAAAAAAAGAGACGGTAAGTTTGCAGGACAGGATGCTCTATATCGAGGAGTATGCTATGAGACATAAAAGTTTCAGCTTCAGGACAATGCTTGAGAAAAATCCGGGCAAGACTATGGTGATAGTAACTTTTCTTGGAATACTTGAGCTTATGAAAGTTGGAAAGCTGCTTATCGTTCAGGAAAGGATTTTTGACGATATAAAGATAACATACAATAGTCTTGCACCTGATGTTGAATATATACCGTCAAGTGCAGGGTAAGTTTGCACTTTAACAGGCATGGAGATTGGTGCGAAAAATCCATATATGTGAAATATGTTATATTTCACATTATGTAAAAAATGTGTGCAGAAATGAGGGATAATATGGCTGTAGAAATGACTTTGCCGGAGTTGGAGGCAAATATAGAAGCAATTTTGTTTGTAATGGGTGAGGCAGTTGAACTAGAGAGGATAGCACTTGCGACCGGACAGGATGAAGATACCTGCCGCAAAGTTATACATAATATGATGGACAATTATTCAGAGAGAAACAGAGGAATACAGATAATAGAACTTGACGGAGCTTTTCAAATGTGTTCAAAACCTGAGACATATGAATCACTTGTCCGTATAGCTCATGTACCGAAAAAACATGTGCTCACTGATGTTTTATTGGAAACTTTATCTATTATAGCATACAAACAGCCTGTTACAAAGATGGAGATAGAGCATATAAGAGGGGTAAAGACCGATCATGCCGTAAATAAACTTGTTGAATATAATCTCGTGTGCGAAGCGGGCAGGCTTGATGCTCCGGGAAAACCTATTCTTTTTGCAACTACGGAAGAATTTTTGAGAAATTTTGGAATTGAGTCTCTTGAAGATCTTCCGGTTGTAAATCCGGAAAAAATCGAAGATTTTAAACTTGAAGCCGAGGACGAAGTTCAGCTTCGGCTAGAACTTGAACAGGGATAAACCACCACTGGAAGAACGCAAAGCGGATTGTGATGAATGTTGTACCCGTGTGATAAAATATAGGCTGCACATAAAATTAAACTCCAAAAAACATCTGTGATAAATATTATCACAGATGTTTTTTGGAGTTTTTTAATCTGTTTATTTGTTTTTTTTGGCTTTTGTGTTTGAGGAGTTTGACGAAACAGTATTTTTTTTCTTGCCAAGTGTATCATCGACAAGATTTTCAATAATAGTTTTTTTGACCCATACATCAAAACTCAGCATACATATGAAAGCAAATTTTGAGAGAGTCTTTTTCTCATCTTCGTCACTTAATTCGGAGTACAATTTATTTGATTTGTTTGATTTTCTAATTATATCCCTAAGCTGTGAATCCATGTTTTCAAGTATGAGATTTACAATATCTGAATATATGTCATCCATCTTTTTTGAACCGTTTCCGTCAAAAAAGAGATTGCTTACCGGGTCTAATATATCCTTTATATCATTTATGGCAAGAAAATTTTTAAAATAATATATATATATCAGAAGAAGCATATGTTCTTTGGAGTATTTCTTTTTATTTGGTGGAGGCAGGAGATTATTTTTGGTATAATTGTTTATCATGGTCTTTGTGAGTATCTTATCGTCGTCAAATCTCTTGGAAGATACGAGATGTTCATCCATGAAAGTAGTCACCTGATCCATATAGAGGTCTATGTTTGGAATGTCCTCAGGTGTGATAAAATCTATATTCTGCATACTGCGAATAAGATCAAGTATTTCGCGGTTGTATTTTTCTTTTTCACGCATAATGCTCCTCGTTTCTGTTTTGTTCACCGATTTTGCCTGGTGTACTGTTTCAATGTTTTATTTTATTTTGAACTTTGCATTATTATATATTATTTGGCATATTATAGCAAGTAAAATGGAAATAGGAGGTTTGTGATGTGTGTGACCGAATACGAAGCTGCTGCATATAAATAATATAAGATTAGTGTATGCAGGAGGCTTATCATGCATAAACATAAACATGGAAATAAAATGCAGACAAAGCCGGAGGCGAGAGAGCCTGTAGTATCAAAAAGACTTTCTGAACGATTTGACATACCGCAGGATATAATAGCAAAAGCACCGATGCTTCTGGCATACGGCAATAACAGATTATGTATAGATAATTACCGGAGCATCATAGAATATACAGAGGAGAGCATAAAAATTCAGACAAAGCAGAAAAAGATATATGTAAAAGGAAGCAGGCTTGTTATAGCTTATTTCAGGGAAGATGAGATGTGTGTTCTGGGAAATATAAGCTCAATAGAATATCACTAAAAGTCTTATGAAAAACAAAAAATGCAGAAATGAGGAGTTGTATGGTACATAAAATAACCGGATGGATATTTGGGTTTTTAAATGTTTACATGGAATACGGTGAGTCAAGAAGGTTTATAAACCTTTGCAGGAATAACGGGATTGAGATATGGAATATAAGAGCAGATCGTGAAAAAGGAATAATATGGTTTTGCATAAGGCTTTCGGATTTTTGGAAATTACATCATATAGCAAAGAAATGTCATGTGTTTCCAAGAGTTTACAGGAGAATAGGTTTTCCTTTTCTTTTGACGGCAGCAAAGAAAAATATAAATATGGTTATGGGAATTGCCATTTTTTTTATTATGCTGATAGTGTTTTCGTCACGGATATGGGGTATAGAGATAAGTGGACAAAGCTATTATACAGAGGAAAATATAGTAGATTATCTCGATACTAAGAATATTTACTGTGGGATGTATGGTGGAAATATCGACCATGAAAAGATAGAGAAACAGATAAGAAAGCATTATGATGGCATAGGCTGGGTGTCAGTCAACAAGAAAGGAAGCAGGCTTTTAGTAAATGTAAGGGAAATGACAAAGGATAAGATTATAACAAAGAAGAAACCGGCGGATCTGGTCGCGTCGGATGATGGAAAAGTTATTTCAATAGTTACAAGTGCGGGAACTGCTAAAGTAAGAAAAGGCAAAAAAGTAAAAAAGGGAAAAGTGCTCATATCAGGGATAGTGCCGGTTGTCGGAGATAATGATGAAGTGATAAGAAAGTTAAAGGTAAGAGCAGATGGTATAGTTTTGCTTAAAAATGAAGAACTATATACGGATTATTATAAAAGAGTGCAGAAAATAAAGGAATATACCGGCAGAAAAAAGGTTGTTTATAAGATAACTGCATTTAAAAAGGATTTTTTTATACATAATCCATTAAATGATTTGGAAACTTCAAAAAAATGTGCTATACTTTATGATGGTGGATGCGTATGCCCTTTTTTGACAAAAAGATTTCCTGTTTCGTTTCGGAGAGTGACATTTGCAAAATATGCATATGTCAGGAAAAAATATTCACCTGATGAAGCTGCAGCAGAGCTTAAATATAAATATAAAGATTATATCTGCAAAAAAGAAAAAATAGGGTATAAGCTTGTTGACAGCAGTTTTATGGTTGATAGTGAAGGTACGGGATATAAGGCGACGGGAAAACTCGTGTGGCTTAAAAGACAGACGCATTATGAGAAAATCAGACAAAAAAGGAATATGAAAAATGGCAATAATGGAAACAGTTCTGGAAATACCGGCTGAACATGAGAGAAATATATTTGGAAATTTTGATTCAAATATAAAAAAGATAGAAAAAAATCTTAATGTGACTATGGTTGCAAGAGATGGAAATTTAAAACTTGTTGGAGAGGCTGCAAGCGTAAAGCAGGCAGAGAGCATCCTTATGGAACTGCTCGAACTTTCTAAGAGAGGAAATACCATAACAGAACAGAATATTAATTATATACTTGCACTTTCGATGGAAAACAGGGAGGGCGAGGTTGTTGAACTTGACTCAGATATAGTGTGCAGGACGATACAGGGCAAACCGATAAAGCCTAAGACATCCGGACAGAAAAATTATATAGAGCTTATAAGAAAAAAGATGATCGTATTTGGAATAGGTCCTGCCGGAACAGGAAAAACATATCTTGCAATGGCTATGGCGATAGAAGCTTTTAAAAAGGATGAGGTCAATAAGATAATCCTTACAAGACCGGCTATCGAAGCGGGCGAAAAATTGGGATTTCTGCCGGGTGATTTACAAAGCAAGGTGGATCCGTATTTACGACCGTTATATGATGCCTTGTATCAGATAATGGGTGCAGAAAGCTATCTTAGAAATACGGAAAAAGGTCTTATTGAAGTTGCTCCGCTTGCGTATATGCGAGGAAGAACGCTTGACAATTCATTTATAATACTTGACGAAGCCCAGAATACAACACCGGCTCAGATGAAGATGTTCCTTACACGAATCGGCTTTGGCTCAAAAGTCATTATTACAGGGGATCTTACGCAGAAAGATTTGCCGGGAACTACAAAATCAGGGCTTGAGCAGGCACTGGAGGTACTTGGAAAAGTTGAGGATATAGGATTTGCTTATCTGACAAATAAAGATGTCGTGAGACATCCTTTGGTACAGAAGATTGTATCTGCTTATGATGATTACGAGAAAAAGATGGAAAGAAGAAAGAAGATAAATGAATCAAAAGAAAATGAGCACAGAACGAACAGAAGGAAATAAATTTTCAAGAAGTAAAATTGTTTTTTGTGTCATATATGCAGCAATCCTTTTAGAAGCTGTCCTGATGGGAAAAATACAAGGTTTGGATTTTACGCAAAATCTTGTAAATATTGTGACGGCTGTTATATGTATTATACTTTTGCAATCATTTTATGAGCATGAAATTTTCAGGTGTGAGAAAAATAGAAACAAGGAAAATATATATTCAAATGTTCTTTATGCTTTTAATATAATCCTTTCGATATTGCTAATCATTATAAACGAATATCTGTTTATAGGTTGTCTGTGGCTGGTATCAGTTGCAGTTATATCAGCTATTGATGGCATGAAGCACGGAACAGTATGCTATATTTTGTGCATTGTTCAATATTTATTGTATTCGGGTGGATATGCGGGTGACAAAAATATACTTTTGTATTATGTGATAATCGGGGCAGCTATGGTTCTGATGTTTGCCGATAACACAATGCGGGAACTTGTATTTTCAGGATTGTCACTGCCGGTATTTTCTGCTGTGTTTGTCATGGTAAGATATGGATTTGATATGCGAAAGATAAGTGCCGGTAAAGCATATGCGATAATACAGATTTTATCGGCAGTCGTTGTTGTGCTGATAACACTCATAGTAAGGCATACCATAGAGCAGCTTGAAAATGCCGGTGTATGTACAGTTTATGGCATAAAAAACAAAGAAACGGTGATACCAAAGGAAATTTTGAACGAGGACTGTGAGCTTATGTCAGAGCTTAAGAGTTTTTCTGAAAGGCTGTATATACATTCGGTGGCAGTAGGCAGAATGTCAGAAGGTGTCGCCAAGAAAATGGGATATGACAGTGCTCTTGCAAAAGCCGGAGGAATGTATCACGAGATTGGCAGGATAAAAAAGGATGAATTTGAAGATTTTGTAAAAATGACGGCTGAAAAGTATGATTTTTGCAATGCTCTGACCGGACTTATCATACAAAATTACAGAAAAAAACCTGAAAATAAAGAAACGGCGGTTGTTATGCTTTCAGACAGTATTGTCTCAATGGTGGATTATTTTGAAAAAAATACGGACAAGACCATGCCTGCAAAAGAAAAGATAATAGAAGGAATATTTCTAAACCGTTTAAAGAAAGGCAATCTTTCAGAATGTGATATTAGTGATGACGAGTTAAAGAAATTAAAGAAAGTATATGAAAACATTATGTAAAAATCGCAAGTATAAGATAATGATAGCGGAGGAATAAATGACTATATTAATGGAAGACGAACAGGAACTTGATATTGGTTTCGATTATGAAAATGTACTCAGGCAGGTTATAGAAAAGGCTTTAGAACTTGAAAAATGTCCATATGAGTGCGAAGTAAATGTGACTTTCACTGACAATGAGGGAATAAGAAATATCAACAGGGAGTTTAGGGAACTGGATGTTCCTACGGATGTACTTTCATTTCCTATGGTTGATTATGAGGCACCGGCTGACTATGGAATCCTTGAAAGTGACGATGCACTTGCAATGTATTTTAATCCTGAAAGCGGTGAACTATTGCTTGGCGATATTGTCATATCTGTAGAGAGGGCTTTTGAACAGGCAGAAAATTACGGTCATTCTATAAAAAGAGAAATGTGTTTTTTGACGGCACATAGTATGCTTCACCTTCTCGGATATGACCATATGGAAGATGAAGAACGCATTGTCATGGAGAAAAAACAGGAAGAAATTCTTAATGCACTTGGGATAAAAAGAGATTGTTAAAGGGGAAAACAGTAATGGAAACAAGTAAGAACAATAAAGTGGCAAGCGGATTTCTTAAACAGGGAAGTATTTTGGCAGTTGCGTCAATACTTGTAAGACTTATAGGTATGATATATAGGATACCGATGGCAAATATAATCGGAGATGAGGGAAATGGTGTATATTCAGCGGCTTTTGAGATATACAATATTCTTTTGATAATTTCATCATATGGTATGCCTATGGCTGTTTCAAAAATGGTTTCGGCAAAAATCTCTCAGAAGCGTTATAAAAGTGCATATAAAATATTCAGATGTTCTATGACAGTTTCGATATGTACCGGCGGAATAGCGGCATTATTTGTATATTTCGGAGCAGACTGGATAGAGGCAAAATTCTTTTCTAAATACAGTGGTATAGCTGTACCTCTCAGGGTTTTGGCTCCTACAATATTTATAGTTGCGGTAATGGGTGTGTTCAGAGGTCTTTTCCAGGGGCACAGGACTATGCTTCCGACAGCAATATCGCAGATATTTGAACAGGTTGTAAATGCATTTGTAAGTGTCGGTGCAGCATATTTCTTTATGCGTGCACACAGTGCATCGCCAAAGCTGCCGGCATGGGGAGCTGCCGGTGGAACACTCGGAACCTGTATAGGTGCAGTGACGGCACTTATAATACTCTTATTTATATATATGATGTATCGTCCGGTTATGAGAAAGCAGGCAAAAAGGGACAGGGTTACAACAGGAGAGTCTCTTGTTCAGACATACAAAATAATTTTTGTGACGGTCGTGCCTATAATACTCAGTCAGACGGTTTATCAGTTAAGCGGAATAATAGATGTGACCATCTTTAACAATGTAATGGGAACACTTGGATATTCTGATAAAGTGGTTAAGACATTACAGGGAATATACAGTACAAAATACAGACTGCTTGTAAGTGTGCCTATTGCTGTTTCTACTGCGATAGCGTCCTCAATGATACCAAATCTTGTATCATCGGTGGCGGCGGGAGATATGGCAGATGCCAGAAAAAAAACAGATATGGCGATAAAGTTCAATATGATAATAGCATTTCCGTCAGCTATGGGACTTGCGGTTCTTGCAAGACCTATAATTACACTTCTTTTCCCGTCATCTGATATAAATACGGGAAGCATGATGATGCTGATAGGTTCATCATGTGTCATATTTTATGCATTGTCAACCGTGACGAGCGGAGTATTACAGAGTATAGATAAAATGGGACTTCCGGTAATTCATTCGCTTGTATCACTTATCATTCATATTGTGTTCGTATATGTGCTGCTTAGATGGACAAGTCTTGGAGTATATGCACTTGTTCTTGGCAATGTCACATATCCGCTAGTAGTGTGCTTCCTCAATGGAAGGTCAGTTGCAAAATATATGAAGTACAAACAGGAAACTACAAGGACATTCTGTGTTCCGCTGCTTGCTTCATTTGTTATGGGTATAGCAACATATGCGGTCTATAAAGTGTTTGTGATACTAACAAGTAAAGTATATATAGCGATATTTCCGGCACTTGTCGTGGCAGTTTCGATTTATTTTGCACTTGTACTTAAAATGCATGGGCTTAGCAGAAAAGAATTATATGAATTCCCTATGGGAAGAAGAATGGCGAAAGTTGCAGATAAATTTCATTTGTTAGGATAATTCCGGTGAAAGGCAGGTGACGTGTTATGAGAAAGATAACAAGGGAGGCAATAAAACAGTATGCGTCCTCCGACAGGGTTTATTACAGGGGAATGCGTTACTATGCTGCTCATGCCGTTTCAAATGTAACATGGAATGACAATTTAAAGCAGTATAAAGGAGTCGTAAAGGGCAGTAACCAGTATATAGTTACTGTTGCGGTTGAGGATGACGGAGACATACAGTATTCATGTAATTGTCCGTCGCATGTTAAATTGTCAGGAGCATGTAAGCATGTTATAGCTATGATGCTTTTTGTTGCTGACTATCAGCAGCGTGAAAATGCAAAAGTTAATTTCAACGAAGAAGACAGAGTGGCGTACAATGTGGTTGAATATTTTAGAAAAAGAGAATATAACCATCTTACACCAAACTATTTTCAACTAAAATTAAATATATCTATACCTGAATTTATGAAAAGTACAAATTCCAGGGCATATGTAAGTTTTGAAGCCGGTGAACATAAGATGTATAAGGTTTCAAATACGAAGAAATTTATAAATGAATATTATAATGAAGAGACAATAGAACTCGGCAAGGAGTTTCACTATGTGCCGGGTGAGAGTGCGTTTGAGGAAAACTCAGCAAAGATACTTGATTATCTTACGGATATATATGAGATACAGGAGACACTTGGAAAGACATATTATTCAAGTCTTTTTAAGCGGCAGGAACTTATATTGTCAAAAAAGATGCTGCAAAAGCTTCTCGACCTTTCAGAGAACATTGAGTGTGACATAAATATTTTTGGAAAAGAGTTTAAAAACATAAATATAGTAAAGGGGAATCCGGAATTGTCAATAGATATGCTGTTAGACGATAATATGCTGACTTTAAAAAAATCTGCTGACAATAAACTGATTTCTTTGTGTGAGGACGGAAGCATACTTTTTTATGATAATGCACTTTATCTGCCTGAAAAAGAGTTTGTAAGCTGCCTGTTGCCGTTTTATGTGCCACTCTTTATGCAGAACGGCAAAGAGATAGAGTTTAGAAGTGACAATAAGAACGGGTTTATTGAAAAAGTCCTTCCGGTAGTAAAAAAACATATGAATATTAATGTGCCGGATGAGATTAAAGATATGTATATAGTTGAACCGCTTGTTCCAAAACTTTATCTTGATATATATCACAACAGAAAAAAAGTATCGGTTACGGCGGTAGTCAAATTTCAGTATGGCGATTATGCAATAAATCCGCTTGAAGAAAATTATTCGGGAAAATATATTCTTGTCCGTGATAAAGAGGAGGAAGAAAGACTTACAAGAGTTTTATATGACCTTAATTTTAAGATAAATGACAGTTCTTTTATATTGAGGAATGAGGAAGATATTTTCAGTATGATGACTGACAACAGAAGCATACTGACCGATAATTTTGAAGTATTTTACTCAAAAGAATATAAAAACATAAATGTTAAAAAGATAGGCCATATGTCAGCGAACATAAGACTTAATACTGATATAAACCTGCTCGAAATGGATATGGAATATTCGCAGGTGCCAAAGGATGAATTGGAAGAATTTTTTAGGGCTGTTCATCTTAAGAAAAAGTATTACCGCTTAAAAAATGGTGCATTTATAAGCCTTGAGGATGATAAACAGAAAAAGACGATTGAATGGCTGGTTGAAAACAGCGTTGGGGATAGCAACGGGATTTTGAAATTCCAGGAAAATGCAGCGGTGTATATAGATGAAATAATGCCTGACAGCCAGTGCGTGGAGAGAGACGATGGATTTAAAAAACTGATTCGGGAGATAAAGAATCCGGGTGTTAGTGAGTATGAAGTGCCTGAATGTGTTCAGGCAAAAATGAGAGAGTACCAGGTGGTCGGCTACAGATGGCTTAAAAATCTTGCAAGATATAGTATGGGAGGTATTCTTGCAGACGATATGGGACTTGGAAAGACTTTACAGACCATAGTATATATATGTTCTGAACCCGGAAGTAAATCGCTTATCGTATGCCCTACATCTCTGTCATACAACTGGCAGGAGGAGTTTGAAAAGTTCGCTCCTCATATAAGGACAAGGATAATAAGCGGCGACCCAGAGGAGAGAAAAAGACTTCTGTGTGAGGACAGGGATGATTATGATGTGTGGATAACAACATATCCTCTTATAAGGAAAGATGCAGATTTTTTCAAAGACATAAGATATGACAATATGTTTATCGATGAAGCACAGTTTATAAAAAATCCGGCTTCACTTGGAGCAAAAGCTGTAAAATCAGTTGTTGCAGAGCATAGATTTGCACTTACCGGAACTCCTATCGAAAATACATTGTCAGAGCTGTGGTCTATCTTTGATTTTATAATGCCGGGATTTTTGTCAAGATATTCAAAGTTTGCCGAGCATTATGAAAAGCCTATTCTCAAAGAAAAAAATGAGAGCAGGATGCAGGAGTTAAAAAGACGCATACAGCCTTTTATACTCAGAAGAATGAAGAAAGATGTGCTTAAGGATCTTCCTGATAAGATAGAAACAAAACGTATATCTGAGATGACTGCAAAACAGAAAAAGATATATGGTTCTTATCTGTCAAGGATTCAGAGTGAGATAATGGATAACTCTGATATTCAGAGCGGAAAGGACAGGATACAGGTACTTGCGGCATTGACAAGGCTTAGACAGATATGCTGTCATCCGGGTACATTTATTGAAAATTATCATGGCGGCAGCGGTAAGCTTGAGCTTCTTATGGAACAGCTTCCCGATATAATAGAGGGTGGACACAGTGTTATCATATTCTCGCAGTTTACTTCAATGCTTTCGATTATTGCGGATGAACTGAGAAAAAGTGAGATACCATATTTTTATCTTGTCGGTGCGACAAAACCGGAGGAAAGAAAAAAATATGTAAAGGAATTTAACCGTGGAGAAGTCAAGGTATTTTTGATTTCCTTAAAGGCCGGTGGAACCGGTTTAAACCTTACAGGTGCGGACACCGTTATACATTTTGACCCGTGGTGGAATCCGGCTGTTGAGGAACAGGCAACAGACAGGGCATACAGGATAGGACAAAAGAGAAAAGTCCAGGTAATAAAGTATGTGACAAAAGACTCAATAGAAGAAAAAATATACGAGCTTCAAAAGAGGAAAAAAGTGTTGTCTGACTCGGTTATCGAAGCTGATGAACTGTTCGTGAACAATCTGACAAAAGATGAGATATTAGAACTGTTTAAGTGACAGTCAGATTGATGCAGGATAAAAATTTAAAAAATGCTTGCAATAGATGATAAGCTGTGATAAAATATTGAATGTTGTTTGTGAATAGAGATATTCCTCTGTTACGGTTGTAGATATTACACAGAAGTATTAAGAATGTCAAAATAATTAAGGAGGTCACAAAATGAACGATATTATTAAAGCAATCGAAGATGCACAGTTAAAGTCAGAAGTAGCAGACTTTAGAGTAGGTGATACTGTTAAAGTTTATGCTAAAGTTATTGAGGGCTCAAGAGAGCGTATCCAGGTATTCGAGGGTACAGTACTTAAGAGACAGAATGGTGGAGCGAGAGAGACATTTACAGTTAGAAAGTTCTCTAATGGTGTAGGTGTAGAGAAAACTTGGCCGGTTCATTCACCAATCATTGACAAGATTGAAGTAGTACGCAGAGGTAAGGCAAGACGTGCTAAATTATTCTATCTTCGTGACAGAGTTGGTAAAGCTGCTAAGGTTAAAGAAATCGTTAAATAATAAAGATTGTCTTTTAAAGTGCACTTATCAAAGTGAAATAGCGAAAAAATTTAAAAGGGTTGTCCTAAGGACAGCCCTTTTTGGTTGTTGAAAAGAAAATTCAGCATATAATGAACAAACTAACTGAATGTTAAAACCTCTTTTGCTGCGATAAAAAAGAAAGTGCCCTATCGGGAGAATATGTAATAATCCCGATAAGGCGAGGTAAAAACTTATAAAAAAATAAAAAGTAATGAATGCGGAAAATGGGACTTGAACCCACACGTCGTTGCCGACACATGAACCTGAATCATGCCTGTCTGCCAATTCCAGCACTTCCGCATATATGTAATATTATACACAACACTTGTAAATCATATCAATTAATCACATAAATGTCAATAAAAAAAATAAAAAAAGCAGAAAAATGTAAAAGTTCAAAGAGTTATCACATTTGCAGTCTTGACTTATATTTTTTTTAAGATAGAATAGAAAGTAGCGTTTTATCACTTTGAAAGTGATTTGTGCGTAGAATACTTTTGGAGGAGCAACAATGAATTCAGCAAAGAAAGTTATGAATCAGCAGAAAGATAACAGTGAAAAAAAAGAAAATGTTACTGTTAAAGCTGCAACAGGCAAAAAGAAATTAGGTGTAAGTTCAGGCAGAAATGTCAAGGCAATCGTATTGAGTGCCATATGTATAGTTTTGGTACTTGTATTATGTATAGGTGTTGGCATACAGCAGTTAGGTCCTGAAGTTGCATTTACGGTCAACGGAACAAAAGTTACCATGGATGACATGATGTATCCTATTTATGAGAAAGAATCTTATTATCTTCCTTATGATGAGATGTATCAGGCATATATGGGAACTTCAGTATGGGAGTCATCATACCAGGGAAGTGATTCTAATGTACCATCAAGTGTGTCAAACAAGATAGGTATCAAACAGGAAATCTTAGACAATGAAGAAGAATATGTGGTTCTTTATAAAGAAGCTGTAAAAGCCGGTTACAAGCTTACTTCTGCAGAAGAGAAAAAGGCTGAGAGCCAGGCGAAAAAAGCAATGAAAGGACTTTCATGGATTCAGAAATTCCGTCTTAGTATGTCAAAGAAAAAACTTACAAAGAGATTTGAGAAAACTATTCTTGCAGACAGATATAAGTCAGACAGGCAGAAAGAGTTAAACAAAAAGGTTGATGAAACTTCGGTTATAAAGAAGATTTCAAAGAAAGATTACAGAGAGTATGATATTCAGTATTATGCAGTAGCACTTTCAAAAACAGACAGCAGTGGAAATACAAAGAAAGTATCTGCAAAAAAGAAACAGGAATATAAAACTGAGATAAACAAATACGCAAAGAAAGCTGCAAAGGCAAAAGACTTTACAAAGCTTATCGGAAGCAAAGATAAGACAGATGTAAAATATGATAAGGCAGAATTTACAGAAAAGGCAGGCTGGTCATATCTTTCAACTGCAAATCTTAAAAAGGTTAAGGCTATGAAGAACGGAACTGTTTCACCGGTATTCTATGATGAAAAAGCCGGATATTATGTATTTGTAAAAATGATTGATAACAATTCAACATCAAGCTATCAGAAAGCCTGTGATGATGCAGTTAAATCTGCACAGACAGAAAAATATACAGAGTGGCTTAACAAACTTAAAGAATCTTATAAGATTAAAGTAAATGCAAGTGTATGGAACAATGTCGAGATAGGTTCTATGACAACTGAGATAGTAACTGCCGAGGATCTCCAGAAGATGAAGGAGTCATCATCAAAGAAATCATCGTCAAAGAAATCATCGTCTAAATCGTCATCAAAGAAATCGACAAGTAAGTCATCAGGAAGCAGCAAATCATCAAAGTAATTTTATTATGTAATTAAAGGACCACTATTGTTGCTGTAAACACCGCAGGTGCAAACAGCAGCATGGTGTCTGTACTATGTACAGATAAATGTCAGAGCATACAAACATATAAATGAAATGGAGGCACCGCAATGGGAAGTGTAAGAAGGATTTATGTTGAAAAGAAACAGCCATATGCAGTACATGCAAAGGAACTTAAAGAAGAAGTAAAGCGTTATCTTGGTATAAAGAGTATTAATAATGTCAGGGTACTTATTCGCTATGATGTTGAAAATCTTAGTGATGCAACTTATAAGCAGGCTCTTGGAACAGTATTTTCTGAGCCGCCAGTTGATAACTGCTATGAGAATGAATTTAAAAAAGCTAACGGAAGTTTTGTGTTTTCAGTTGAATATCTTCCGGGTCAGTTTGACCAGAGAGCAGATTCGGCAGAACAGTGTGTTAAACTTTTAAACGAGAAAGAAAATCCCGTTATCCGTTCAGCAACGACTTATGTTTTTGAGGGAGATATAGATGACCAGGATAAAGAGAAGATTAAAGAGTATTGTATCAACCCTGTAGATTCAAGGGAGGCTTCAGAAAATATTCCTGAGACACTTGTACAGGAATTTGATGAGCCGGCGGATGTTGCTATATTTGACGGTTTCAGACAGATGTCTGAGGACGAACTTAAGAAATTATACGAGTCTCTTAATCTTGCAATGACATTTAAAGATTTCCTGCATATTCAAAATTACTTTAAAAATGAGGAAAACAGAGAGCCTTCCGTTACGGAGATTCGTGTACTTGATACATATTGGTCAGACCACTGCCGTCATACAACATTCCAGACAGAACTTAAGAATGTTAAGTTTGAGGATGGTTATTACAATGCACCTATCGAAGCATCTTATGAGATGTATGAAGCTGCAAGAAAAGAACTTTTCAAGGACAGACCTGACAAATATGTTTCGCTTATGGATATTGCACTTATGGGTATGCGTAAACTCAAAGCTGACGGAAAACTCGATGATATGGAGGAGTCAGATGAGATAAATGCCTGCTCTATAGTAGTTCCTGTTGAAATAGACGGAAAAACTGAAGAGTGGCTTATCTTCTTTAAAAATGAGACACACAACCATCCGACAGAGATAGAGCCTTTCGGTGGTGCAGCTACTTGTCTTGGCGGTGCTATCCGTGATCCGCTTTCAGGCCGTGGTTATGTATATCAGGCTATGCGTGTGACAGGTGCGGCAGACCCTACGGTATCTATGAAAGATACACTTCCGGGAAAACTTCCACAGCGAAAGATAGTAACGGGTGCCGCAAAGGGATACAGTTCATACGGAAACCAGATAGGACTTGCAACAGGTCTTGTAAATGAGATATATCATCCGAACTATGTTGCAAAGAGAATGGAGATAGGTGCCGTTATGGGTGCTGCTCCAAGACGCAATGTTATCCGTGAAAATTCTGATCCGGGAGATATTATCATTCTTCTCGGAGGTCGTACAGGTCGTGATGGTATCGGTGGTGCTACAGGTTCTTCAAAGGCACATACTACAAAGTCTATTGATGTATGTGGAGCAGAAGTTCAGAAAGGTAATGCACCTACAGAGAGAAAGATTCAGCGTCTTTTCAGAAGAGAAGAAGTAAGTTCTATCATCAAAAAGTGTAATGACTTTGGTGCCGGTGGAGTTTCAGTAGCTATCGGAGAACTTGCAGACGGACTTAAAGTAAATCTTGACAAGGTACCAAAGAAGTATGCCGGTCTTGACGGAACAGAACTTGCAATTTCAGAGTCACAGGAGCGTATGGCAGTTGTAGTTGACAGTAAAGATGTTGACAAGATGCTTAAGTATGCCGAGGAAGAAAATCTTGAGGCAGTGGCAGTTGCCGAGGTTACAGAAGAACCTAGACTTGTGCTTTCATGGAGAGATAAGGTTATCGTAGACCTTTCAAGAGCATTCCTTGATACGAACGGTGCACACCAGGAGACAGATGTAGTTGTAACTATGCCTGATGAGAAAGCAAACTATTTTGATGAAAAGAAAGATACAACAGATGTAAAGAAAGCATGGCTTGATACATTATCAGACTTAAATGTATGCTCACAGAAAGGGCTTGTTGAGATGTTTGACAGTTCTATCGGTGCAGCGAGCGTATATATGCCATATGGCGGAAAATATCAGCTTACACCGACTCAGTCTATGGTCGCAAAACTTCCTATGTCAGAGGGCAAATGCGATACTGTTACGATGATGAGTTACGGACTTGACCCATATCTTGCAAGCTGGAGTCCATATCACGGTTCTGTATATGCGGTTATTTCTTCTGTTGCAAAGATTGTTGCGGCAGGTGGAGATTACAGTAAGATAAGATTTACATTCCAGGAATATTTCAGAAGACTTGGAGAAGATCCAAAACGCTGGGGTGAGCCTATGGCAGCACTCTTAGGTGCATATGATGCACAGATAAAACTCGGACTTCCTTCAATAGGCGGTAAGGACAGTATGTCAGGAACATTCAATGATATTGATGTGCCTCCGACACTCTGCTCATTTGCCGTTGATATTGCAAAGACCGGGGATGTAGTATCACCTGAACTTAAGAAAGCCGGAAATGTATTAGTTAAATTTGATATTGAAAAAGACAAATACTCACTTCCTGTTTATGATAAACTTATGTCACTCTACTCAAAGATAACAGATATGATAAAATCAAAAGTTATTGTTTCAGCATATGCCGTAGGTTTCGGCGGTATCTGTGAGGCTGTCAGCAAGATGGCATTTGGTAACGGACTTGGAGTAAAGATTGACGAGAGTGTAGACAGGGACGAATTATTCGCTAAAGAATATGGTTCTATCATAGCTGAAGTGTCAGCAGATGACCTTGATAAGATTATGGCAGAGTACAAGAAGATTGCTCTTGTAACAGACGATGCCGAATTTGTATATGGTGATGCAGTAATTTCAATGAAAGAAGCACTTGAGAACTGGACAGGCAAACTTGAGAGTGTATTCCCTACACGCTCAGATGTTGAACAGATTGAACTTGAGGACAAACTTTTCGATGCAAAAACTGTTTACACGGCAAAGAACAAGGTTGCAAGACCTAAGGTATTTATACCGGTATTCCCTGGTACAAACTGTGAATATGACACAACAAAAGCATTTGAACTTGCAGGTGCAGATGTAAAGACAGTCGTATTTAAAAACATGACAGAAAGCCAGATAGTAGAGTCAGTAAATGCATTTGAGGCAGCGATAAAAGAGTCTCAGATACTTATGTTCTCAGGCGGTTTCAGTGCAGGTGATGAGCCTGACGGTTCAGCTAAGTTTATCGCTTCTATTTTTAGAAATCCAAAGATTATGGAAGCGGTACATGAACTCTTACAGAAGAGAGACGGACTTGCACTTGGTATCTGTAACGGTTTCCAGGCTCTTATCAAACTCGGACTTGTACCGTTTGGTGAGATTAAGCCACAGACAGAAAATGCACCTACGCTCACTACAAACAGCATAGGTCGTCATATATCTAAGTCTGTATATACAAAGGTTGTCACAAACAAATCACCATGGCTTATGAAAGCAGAACTTGGCGGAGTTTACGCTATACCTGCATCACATGGTGAGGGTCGTTTTGTAGCACCTAAGAATGTGATAGACAACCTGTTTGCAAACGGTCAGGTTGCGACAAGATATGTAGACCTTAACGGAGTTCCTACAATGGATGAGGATTACAATCCAAACGGTTCATATGCAGCTATTGAGGGTATCACGAGCCCTGATGGACGAGTGCTTGGAAAGATGGCTCATTCAGAGAGAATAGGTGACAGCGTAGCTATAAATATTGTTGGAAACCAGAACCAGCATATCTTTGAATCAGGTGTGTCATACTTTAAGTAGAGGTATTCTGCCATAAAAAGAGAATTTAGCATACAATGAACAAGCTCATTGTATTGCCAATTATCTTTTTATGGATGAACTGTTACAAAAAATATAAAAAAATTAAAAAAAAGTGTTGACAAGCACAAGACTTTCATGTAATATATATCTTGCTTGCGGCGGACAGCTCGCAGGCAGGATAAATGCACGAGTGGCTCAGTGGTGGAGTATCGCCTTGCCAAGGCGAGGGTCGCGGGTTCGAATCCCGTCTCGTGCTTTTTGATTATTACCAGGGTGAAACATTTAAGTTTTGCCCTTTTTTCAAATCATTATATTATTTTATCTAAAAGAGATACCGAGAGTACCTTAAACTGGAATGGAGGATTAAAATGGTTGTAACAGAGTATTCACTTATAGGAGCGTTGCTTAGATTTTATCCTGATACGATAGAGGATTTTAAGGAGGTAGGGATGAACTGCGTGGGGTGTCCGTCTTCGGCAAAGGAGACTATAGGGCAGGCTTGTAATGTTCATTCGGTTGATGTGAACGAACTTATCAAAAAACTGGATAAGAGGATTAACGGTTAATTCAGCATTGCAAAATATAATGCAGGTTGTGATGATTATCAGAATATAACAAAATAATACCGCTGGCACGCTTTCGCTATGCTGTCGCTCGCAGCAGTACATAAATCAGCAAAAAAGGCTGATTAAATACTGGCGGCGACGAAATACCGGCTAATATTATTTGTTATATACGGACAGTCTTGTTACGGAATGAGATATTTTTCAAATGAATTAAAGAAAGAAATGAGGATTGGTATGGGAAAGAAAAAAGACAAGAAGAAAAATAAAAAGAAAAAGGAAAATATTGATATGAGTATTAAAAAGAAAGTTTATGCTATATTGACGATTTTACTTATTGTGCTGGCTGGGGCATATTATTATGCTTTTTTCCCGGCGATAAACATTCATCTGGAATCTTTTTGGGGGGCAGTGGTGGTATTATTTATAGCCCTCGGATGCATATTTGCATTAAATCAGCTCAAAAATGCAATGTCATCAAATGTTGTTGAAGCATTTAGGGAAAAAAAGATGTCATTTATGACAAGACTTTGTTGGACACTTGCTGTTCTGGCTGTGCTCATATTTGTAATTGGCTCTGTGGCAGGTCTTAAATTGTTCCGTGCAAAGTCATATTCTAATATGCTTAAAGTTAAGACTTACGATTTTGCAAAAGATATTGAGGAGACAGACCAGATTACAGATATAGCACTTATGGATACGGCGAGTGCAAAGATATTTGGTAATAGAAAGATTGGCTCACTCTCAGATGTTGTAAGCCAGTATGAGGTGGAGGATGCATATATGCAGATAAGTGTTGAGAAAAAGCCATTTAAGGTTTCTGCACTTAAATATGCAAGTTTCTTTAAATGGTGGAACAACAGAAGCAAGGGAATACCTGGATATGTAAAGATAAATCCGGTAAATTCAAATGCAGAGTATGTTGCACTTGACAAGGGAATGAAGTATGTTCCGTCAGCTTATTTTAATTATAATCTTGAAAGACATGTACAGCTAAAATATCCGACCAAGATAATAAGCGGTTATAATTTTGAGGTTGATGACAGCGGAAAGCCATATTATATCTGTCCGACGGTGACTGCAAAAATAGGTCTGTTTGGCGGTGTGGATGTAAATGGTGTTATAATATGCGATCCGGTGAGTGGCGATTGTCGCTATTATGGTATAAACAATATTCCAAGCTGGGTTGACAATGTTTACAATGGACATTTGCTTGAGAAAAAATACAACTGGTACGGAGTGCTTTCAGATGGTTATATAAACAGTGTGATAGGTCAGAAAGGATGTAAGCAGACAACTGATGATTTTGGTTATAAGATAATCGGTGATGATGTGTGGATTTATACAGGTGTTACATCAGTGAATGGAGACCAGTCAAATATCGGTTTTGTTATGATGAACCAGAGAACATCCGAGGCAAAATACTATAAAGTATCAGGTGCGGAAGAACATTCGGCAATGTCTGCTGCAGAAGGAGAGGTGCAGGAAAAGGGATACAAGGCGTCTTTTCCGAGTCTTATAAATGTTGCAGGTGTACCAACATATATTATGGTATTAAAGGATGCCGGCGGACTTGTAAAAATGTACGCTATGGTAAATGTGTCGCAGTATAACATGGTCGCAACGGCAACATCACAGACAGAAGTTTTTACGAACTATAAAAAGATGCTTGCAAAGAGCGGAAAATCAGGTGATGTTGACAAACTCTCTGAGACAAAAGATATTGTTGTGTCTGATGTGAAATATATTGATACGGATGATGGAACAATGGTGTATGTTAAAGATTCGGATGGAGATGTATATAAGCAGGCATTTGCGGATAATGAACAGCTTATAAAACTGAATGTCGGGGATAGGATAGAGATTAAATATGAGCCGTCTGAGGATGGCATAAATTATATGACATCATATGAGTATATAGAAAAACAGGCATACCGTATAATTGAAAAAGGAGAAAACGGCTGATTGTTCTTGCACTGTATTGCATATGCAGGCAATGATTATAAATAGAAAAGACAGTTTATATATATTTAATAATTGTTCATAATTAGATACATTGTATTTTAGCCACAATGCGATAATATATAATATAGAAAGTCATACAAACGGTTTTTCCGACATATTATATAAGATTTTAATGTTGGGCAAATTAGAAGTATGGTAATTAACATATCGTTTTGAAAGGGCTTGATATTATGAGAGAAAAAATTGCCAGATTTATGCAGGGTAGATATGGAGTGGATCAGTTTAGTAACTTTCTGGTGATGGCAGCCGTTGTACTTATGGTTTTAGAGATGTTTATAAGAATTCCATTAGTGCGTATGATATTTAATACGGTTACTTTGGTTCTGATAGTATATGCTTATGTCAGGATATTATCAAAAAATATAAACAAGCGGTATGCGGAAAATGAGACATTTATGAGATATTACGGCAGGTTTAAAAATTTTGCCGCAAGAAAGAAAGCTCATATGGTACAGAGAAGAACACATCACATATATAAGTGTCCGAATTGTAAACAGAGTATAAGAGTGCCAAAAGGAAAGGGTCGTATTGCCATTACCTGTCCGAGATGCAAGACTGAATTTATAAAAAGGAGCTGATATGCTTGTTTGGTTATATCATTCCAAATTATGATGAATTAAAAGTTAAAGAATTTAAACATTATCATGAATTTTATTGTGGATTATGTCAAAGCCTAAAAAAATATGCAGGGCTTAGAGGTCAAATATCGCTGACATATGATATGACATTTTTGGGATTGCTGCTTTCATCTCTTTATGAGGATGAGCCTGCAGATATGTCGGAGTGCAGGTGTGTTGCACATCCTAAAAAAAAGCATCGCTATGTCATATCAGAATATATTGATTATGCGGCTGACATGAATGTTCTCATGACATATTATAAGTGCATGGATGATTGGAATGATGAAAAAAAATTTCTTAAAGTGGTTTATGGAAAATTGCTTAAGAAGAAAGAAAAAAGCATTGCATTACGCTATGAAGAAAAAACAAATATAATTTTGGAAAATCTTGCAAGTTTGTATATGGCTGAAAAAGCACAGAGTCAAGATCTTGATGAGGTATCAGGATATTTTGGGAAAATTTGTGAGGCAATATTTGAATATAAAAATGATGAATGGTCGGAAATTCTTAAAAAGATAGGATTTTATCTTGGAAAATTTATTTATCTTCTCGATGCGTATGAAGATATGAATGAAGATGAAAAAAAGGATTGTTACAATCCACTCATCAGGTTAAAGGAGCAGAAAAGGGAAAAATTTGACGATTATATGCATGATATATTTGTAATGATGATGTCTAAAGCCGGCAGGGCATACGACAGGCTGCCTATTGTCGAAAATTCCGGAATATTAGATAATATAATATATTCGGGAGTGTGGCAGAAATACAACAGGATATTAAGTGCAGCAGATAAGGATAACTTAAAAACTGACAATCCGGATTGGAGGAAAATATGATGGATCCCTACAAGGTACTTGGGGTATCACGTTCGGCTTCACAGGAAGAAATAAAAAAATCATATAGAAATTTGAGCAGAAAATATCATCCGGATGCCAACATAAACAATCCGAATAAAAAAGAGGCAGAAGATAAATTTAAGGAAATCCAGCAGGCATATCACCAGATAATGGATGAGCGTGAAAATGGAGGATATGCAGGTGGCTTTGGATACGGTGATGCCGGTAATAGTGGATATTATTCAGGCTTTGGAACAGGTTTTTCAAGTTCATCTGATAGTGAAAATGAAGAATACAATATGCACTTAAGGGCGGCTTCAAATTATATAGCAAACAGATATTATAGAGAAGCACTGAATGTTCTTAATCAGATGAACGAGAAGAATGGACAGTGGTATTATCTTAGTGCAATGGCAAATGTAGGACTGGGAAATGATATAATCGCACTTGAACAGGCAAGACAGGCTATGGAAATGGAGCCTGAAAATATACAGTATGTGACACTTGTAAGAAGGCTGGAAACAGGAAACATCTGGTATGAGGATATACATCATTCATATGACACTCCGGGGGAGGCTGATGGAGGGTTTTGTATGAAACTCTGTCTGACATATGCTCTGTGTAATTGCTGTATGAATGGTTCAGGATGGTTTATATAATGTGGATTTATAGTTTCAGATGTTGTCTGAAAAGATAAAACAAAAATAAAAGATATTTATAAAGAAAGGGAAACTTATATATAATGAGAGAGATGACATTTAAAATGGAACGACCCGGTCTTGTAAAAGAAGGTGACAGTGTCCATGTAAGCGAAAAGAAAACAGCATTAAATTACAGTTATATAATAGAGCCGGCGGTAGCAATGTCCGGTTGTTTTAAAGTAAACGAGCGAATAGAGGACAGGGATGGAATCGTAAAAGAAATAAAACACACAGAACGCGGCTATTACGTCATTGTAGAATTTGCAAAATAAATGAATATATTTTTTAAAACTCTGTTGCATACTTGTATGCAAAACAGAGGGAGAAAAAATATATGAGTGAAACGAACAGCGAGGAAACCAGTTTACGAGCTGACATTTATTTTAGCTGAATATATTTGACAAATTAAGGAGTAAAAAATGATAAAGTTTAATAATACGGCAGTAATGAATTTTGAAAATGCGATGCGTGGTGCAAGAAATCCGTTAAACAGTTGGGCGAGAAGCGACAGCAGTTATGATGAAAATGGAAACTTTGTTTTTGGTTTAAATGACCTCGATCTTGCAAAAAGGTTATGTCAGGCTGGAAATGACCACAGAAAATTTATAAGACAGATATTTATTTCGGTAGATATAACTGCACCTATTTACTGGTGGAAAGAGTACGATACATACAAGGTAGGTACAGTGGCAAATTCGACGAGTACCATGCATAAGATACACAGCAAGCCGTTTGAACTTGCTGATTTCAGCACAGACCATATGACTGACGAGGCACTTGATACGATGAAAGTTATGGTAGAGTCACTTGAAGAAATAAGACTTAAATATATGGAGACAAAAGATAAGGCACTTTGGTACAGTCTTATACAGCTTTTGCCTGAGAGTTATCATCAGATGAGAACCTGTACGATGTCATACGAAAATGCCATAGCAATGTATAATGCAAGACACAATCATAAACTTGAGGAGTGGCATACATTTTGTGACTGGGTATGTGAACTGCCTTATTTTATGGAACTGTTTCCGTTTATCAAAGACGGGAAGCAGGCTGAATGAGCAGACTGCTCATAAATGAGGATAGTGTTAAAAATTCATGTATGTAGGATTTTTATCTATGCTATCTGATGCAGATTTGATATACACAAAAATAAAAGAAAAGATATGTACTCTCGAAATTCTTTGTTTTGACTAGTGTAATGGCATGTTGCTATTTAGTCAAATGATGCGGAAGAATGAGCCGTAGCGGGCTACGGCGATTGATGACAACGCAGCAAATGTAAATTCAAGCAAGTCATTTGGCTGAATATGAACATGTCACTACACTGGATACTGAGAGGACATAAGATAAATAAGGAGGACATAACAATGGTTAAAAAGGGAATTAAAGGACATGGAGAAATAGTGGTAACAGCAGCACTTTCGGCTGAGAAAATGGGCAGTGGGGTAATGGATGTATTCGCAACTCCTGCCATGCTTGCACTTATGGAAAATACAGCATATAAAAGTGTTTTGCCATATCTTAATGAGGGATGTGGAACAGTCGGAACAAAAGTAGATATAGAGCATATTGCTGCATCACCAGTCGGAATGAAAGTAGAGTGTGATACTGAACTTATCGAGGTAGACGGAAGAAGACTTGTGTTCAAGGTAGAGGCATCTGATGAAAAAGGTCTTATCGGAAAAGGAACACATGAGAGATTTATTATAGAGAGCCAGAAATTCCGTGAAAAGACATACAATAAATTAAAGAAAGATGAAGAGTAATCTAAGATAGCAATGCATATTTATATGCATTGCTATCTACTTTTGACCCTAACATCATAATAATTTAATAAATTTAGGTCTTGACCTAAAGGTAACTTTAGGTATTATACTTTCGTTAGCATGAAAATATCAGCTTAGGAGGAAAAATATGTATTTAGAAAAAATAAACGGACCTGAAGATGTAAAAAAATTAACTGACGATGAGATGATAAAGCTTGCCGCAGAGATGAGAAATGCACTTTTAAAGAGGGCAAGTATTCACGGTGGTCATTTTGGACCAAACTTCGGAATGATTGAAACAACGATAGCACTTCATTATGTTTTTGACTCGCCAAAGGACAAGATAGTATATGATGTATCTCATCAGACATATCCGCATAAGATGCTTACAGGCAGAAAAGATGCATATCTTTATGAAGATAAATATGATGATGTTTCAGGATATAGCAATCCTCATGAAAGTGAACATGACTTTTTTACAATAGGTCATACATCAACTTCCATCAGTCTTGCATCCGGTCTTGCAAAGGCAAGAAATTTAAAGGGTGAAGACGGAAATGTTATAGCCGTTATAGGTGATGGCTCTTTAAGCGGTGGTGAGGCATTAGAGGGGCTTGATTATGCTGCTGAATTAGATGGGAACTTTATTATCGTTGTAAATGATAATGATATGTCTATAGCAGAAAACCATGGCGGAATGTATAAAAATCTTAAAAAACTTCGTGAAACTGACGGAAAGGCAGAGTGTAACTTATTTAAAGCAATGGGACTTGATTATGTCTATGTAAAAGAGGGAAACAATGTAAGAGTACTTATAGATGCGTTCAAAAAAGTTAAGGATAGTAAAAAGCCTGTTGTTGTACACATAAGTACACTCAAGGGCAAAGGTTATAAGCCGGCTGAGGAGCATAAGGAAGAATGGCATTACAATGGTCCGTTTGATATAGAAACAGGCAAACCTCTCGGTGAGATGGAGGGTGAAGATTATTCCGGAGTTACTGCTGACTATCTGCTTAAGAAGATGAAACAGGATAAGTCGGTTGTTGCCATAACATCAGCAACACCTACGGTACTTGGTTTCACTAAGGACAAGAGGGAAGAAGCAGGAAAACAGTTTATGGATGTCGGTATTGCTGAGGAGACAGCCGCAGCCATAGCCTCAGGAATAGCAGTAAACGGTGGCAAACCGGTATGGGGTGTTTACAGCACTTTCGTACAGCGTGCATATGATCAGATTTCACAGGATATATGTATCAACAACAGTCCTGCAACTATAGTTACTTTCGCGGGTTCGGTATATGGAATGAACGATGTGACTCATCTTGGACTTTATGACATACCAATGCTTAGCAACATACCAAATCTTGTTTATCTTGCACCGACAACAAAGGAAGAATATCTCGCAATGCTTGACTGGAGTATAGAGCAGACAGAACATCCTGTGGCAATCAAGCTTCCGGGAGGAGAAATGGTATCTGACGGAAAGCAGATAACAAAAGATTTCTCTGTATTAAACAAATATGAAATGACACAGCAGGGAAAGAAAGTTGCATTTATCGGACTTGGAACATTCTATTCTCTTGCCGTTGGGGCGGCGGCTGAACTTGAGAAAAAAACAGGTGTTAAGCCTACGGTCATAAATCCTTATTACATTACGGGAACAGACGAACAGATGCTTGAAGAATTAAAAAAAGAGCATGATGTAATCGTTACAATAGAAGATGGAATTTTAGACGGCGGTTTTGGAGAAAAGATAGCGAGATTTTATGGCGACTCAGCTATAAAGGTATTAAATTTCGGACTTAAGAAAGAATTTCCAGACAGATATGATGTTGATGAGATGCTTAAGAAAAATCATCTTACAAAAGAACTTATCTTAACGGATATTATGAATAATCTGTAATTAAAATATAAAGTTCAAAATATATTTTGACCGGGAAAATGATTAAGCATTTATATTTAGTGTAATAAAAGGTGGCATATTAAAAATAATATATGCCGCCTTTTTAATGTATAGGAAAATGCTAGTGTACTAGTAATACAGAGTGGCGTCGGGGCAAAAAGAAAGCAGCTTTGTTACTTGCAATATTTTTGTTGATATGAGAGAATAAACATAATTATTATGAATTATATGTAGTCGGTACGAAAATAAAAATTTTCATACTATACACAAAAAATGTTTGCAGAAGTGAGGGTTAATATGAAAACTTTTTTATATGAAATGCATAAAAAACTTAATTTATATATTTTATTTTTTTGTCTGATAATGATATTGTTGCCGGTTTCAGCCGCAAAAGCAGAAGAGCGGGAGATAAGGGTTGGCTTTGCCAATTCTTCAAAAATGATTTCAAGTGACACAGTAGGGCAGGATTCGGAGTATAAAACAGGCTATGGATATGATTATCTGCAGGATATTGCGTCATATACAGGGTGGACATATAAGTATGTTTATGGAGAGTGGAGTGAATTATTTGAGCTTTTAAGTGAGGGAGAGCTAGATATATTATGTGGTGTATCTTATAGTTTTGCGAGAAGTACACAAATGTATTTTTCACAAAAACCTATGGGTACGGAGGGATATTATATATATGTAAAAGGTGATAATGACGACATAACAGCGGATAATATAAAGAGTTTTGATAATAAAAAAATTGGAATAAATGCTGGAAGCGACAAGGTTGAAAAACTTAGGAATTGGATAATACTTAACGGCATAAATGCTGAAGTGATAGCAGCAGATGGATACAATGAACTTAAATCGGGGCTTATGTCAGGAAAGTACGATGCAATACTTGATACAGAAACTTCTGAAAATAATCAATTTATTCCTATTATAAAGATAGATGATTCGGAATATTATTTTGCCATAAGTAAAAAATATCCTGATATAAAGGATGAACTTGAAAAAGCACAGGATAAATTATTTTCATCAGATCCATATTATAATCAGAATTTACAATATAAGTACTATAGAAATGTAAGTGCAAGAAAAATACTGGATTCTGATGAAAGAAAATGGCTGAACAGACATATGTATATTAATGTAGGCTACCTTAAACATATGCTTGCTTTTTGTGATGAAGATGAAGAAACCGGAGAGCCTATAGGTGTGATAAAAACTATTTTTGATCAGTCGGTAAACCGCTTTCCGGGATTTAGCATAAAATATAAATATCACGCATATGACAATCTGACACAGATGACAAACGCTTTGAAAAATGAAGAGGTTGATTGTATATTTCCTTTCTATGGTGATAAGTGGTATGCCGACAAACAAAATTTTTCAGTTACAAGAATGGTTGTGGATTCTCCTATAGTTGCTGTATATAAAGAAAATTATACAGATAAGACAATGACAAGGATTGCCATAAAGAAGCAGTCAAATTATCAGAGGATATATGCAAAGATATATTATCCTAAAAGCAAAGTGGTTATATATGATACGCCGCAGGAGTGTATAAAAGCAGTTAAGGACGGAGAAGTCGGAGCCACGATTTTTAGTGCATACCGTGTCGACCAGGTATTTAATCTGTCAAAATATGATGATTTAAAAACCGTAAACCTTTCAAGTTCAGTGCCGCTTAGTATTGCGACAAACAGAAGCAATACAACTCTGTTATCTATTCTTAACAAGATTGTGCTTCTTTCGGATGATTCTGAGATAATGCGTACAATGATGACATACTCAAATGCAAAGCAGAATTTTTCAATGTCCCAGTTTGTCAGAGAAAATGCTAATTTTATTATAATATGTATGTCAGTAACATTTCTTATAGTTATACTTTTATGTTCTGCACAGCTTAATCATGTAAAGAAAAACAGAGCAGAACTTGCACTGGCAAAGGAGGATGCAGAACGGGCAAATGATGCAAAATCAAATTTTCTTGCGAGAATGTCGCATGATATAAGAACTCCTATGAATGGAATTATGGGTATGACAAGGATTGCAAAAGAAAATGTCAGTGAGCCGAAAAAAGTAGAATTTGCACTTGACAAGATTGATAGTGCATCAAATCAGCTTAAAAATCTTATAAATGATGTACTTGACATGAGCAAGTTAGAGAGCGGAAAAACAATTCTGTCTTATGAGCCTTTTAATATAAATGATATAATAACTAATTTAAGGGATGTATTTTCTGAAGCAATTGCGGAAAAAGGAATAGAATTTGAAATAAAAAAACATAATATAATACATGAAGAACTTATAGGAAGTCCGTTGCATATTCAGAGGATTATCCAGAATATAGAAAGCAATGCTATTAAATACAATAAGCCGAATGGCAGCCTTAAGATAGAGATTGAGGAGCTTAATGCAATAGAGGATATGACAAGATTTCGTTTTACCATATCAGATACAGGAATCGGTATGAGTAAAGAGTTTACAGAACACTTATTTGAACCATTTTCAAGAGAAAATGACAATGCGGGTACAGAGTATATGGGGACAGGACTGGGAATGGCAATAACAAAAGAGTTGTTAGAACTTATGAATGGCACTATTTCAGTTGACAGCTGTCAAGGGGTTGGCACGGAGTTTGTTGTCGAGATTCCGCTTGACATAAATAAGAATATCAGTCCTGAAAAAAATGAGGAGAAAGTTTTAGATAACTTATCCGGTATTAAGATACTTTTGGTTGAGGACAATGAGATAAATGCAGAGATAGCAAAATATATCCTTAATGGTGCAGGGGCTGGCATAGAGCTTGCCAAGGATGGAAAAGAAGCAGTAGAGGCTTTTTATGCATCAAAAGAATACTATTATGATCTGATACTTATGGATGTGATGATGCCTGTTATGAACGGCTATGAAGCGACAAGACAGATACGCAGTCTTGACAGGAAAGATGCAAAAGAAGTCCCTATAATTGCGATGACTGCAAATGCGTTTACAAAAGATAAACAGGATGCCATTGAAGCCGGAATGAATGAACATGTGGCAAAACCGCTCGATATTAAACTGCTTTTGAGAGTGATTTCAAGGTATAAAGATAAAATAAGTCGCTTCAGGTAACTTTTTTTGAATTACATAGGAATTGGGAATTGAATAGACTGAAAAAAATGTCTACAATGAGAAAAAATGGATACATTTGATTTACATAAGGAGGACAATTAAATGGCAAATACAGATGTTGTTGAAAAGCAGCCATTAACTGAGGATTACCTCAAGAAGATGGACGCATACTGGCGTGCAACTAATTATCTTGGAGCAGCACAGCTCTACTTATTAGATAACCCATTATTACGTGAGCCTTTAACAATGGAGCATGTAAAGAAAAAGATAGTAGGACATTGGGGAACTGTTCCAGGACAGAACTTCATCTATGTTCACTTAAACCGTGTAATTAAAAAATATGATCAGGATATGATTCTTATCTCTGGTCCTGGACACGGCGGAAACTTCTTCGTTGCAAATACATACTTAGAGGGTACTTACAGCGAAGTATATCCTAACATCAGCGAGGATATGGACGGACTTAAGAAATTATGTAAGCAGTTCTCATTCCCAGGCGGAATTTCAAGCCATGTAGCTCCTGAAACTCCTGGTTCTATCAACGAGGGTGGTGAGCTTGGTTATTCACTTGCTCATTCATTCGGTGCTGTATTTGATAACCCGGATTTAGTTGTTTCATGTATTGTAGGTGACGGTGAGGCTGAGACAGGACCACTTGCTACTTCATGGCAGTGTAACAAATTCCTCAACCCTAAGACGGATGGTGCCGTTCTTCCTATCTTACATATGAACGGATACAAGATCAGCAACCCAACAGTTCTTTCTCGTATCCCACATGATGAGTTAGAGCATTTCTTTGACGGATGCGGCTGGAAGCCTTACTTCGTAGAAGGCAGCGAGCCAATGGATATGCATAAGAAGATGGCTGAAGCTCTTGACGCAGCTATGGATGACATTAAAGCTATCCAGAAGGATGCAAGAGAAAACGGAAATACAAAGAGACCTAAGTGGCCTATGATTGTTCTCCGTACACCAAAGGGATGGACAGGTCCTAAGGTTGTTGACGGAAACCAGATTGAAGATTCATTCAGAGCTCATCAGGTACCTATTATGATGGATAAGCCTGAGCATCTTGATATGTTAAAAGAGTGGTTAATGAGCTACCATCCTGAAGAACTCTTCGATGAGAACGGAAAACTTATCCCTGAACTTAAAGCACTTGCTCCAACAGGCGATAAGAGAATCGGTTCTAACCCACACGCAAATGGTGGTAAACTTCTCCGTGATCTTCGTCTCCCTGACTTTAGAGAGTATGGAATTGATGTTCCAAAGCCGGGTGCAGTTGAAGCACAGGATATGATAGAACTCGGTGGATTTGTAAGAGACATCTTCAAACTCAACGAGGAAGAAAGAAACTTCAGAATTTTCGGACCTGACGAGACAATGTCTAACCGTCTTGGTAAAGTATTTGAAGTTACAAACCGTGACTGGAACGGTGAGAAACTTGATACAGACGAGTTCCTTGCACAGGATGGTCGTGTAATGGATTCGATGCTCAGTGAGCATATGTGTGAGGGCTGGTTAGAGGGATACCTTCTTACAGGTCGTCATGGATTCTTTGCAAGCTACGAAGCATTCATCCGTGTAGTAGATTCTATGTGTGCACAGCACGCAAAATGGTTAAAGGTTTGCAATCAGCTTCCTTGGAGACAGTCAATTGCTTCACTTAACCTTATCCTTTCATCAAATGTATGGCAGCAGGATCACAACGGATTTACACATCAGGATCCTGGATTCCTTGACCATATTGCAAATAAGAAGTCAGATGTTGTACGCCTTTACCTTCCACCGGATACAAACTGCTTACTTTCATGTTTTGATCACTGCATCAGAAGCCGTGACTATGTAAATGTATTAGTAACATCTAAGCATCCAAGACAGCAGTGGCTTACTATGGAGCAGGCTGTTAAGCATTGTACTCAGGGTATCGGTATCTGGGAGTGGGCTTCTAACGACCAGGGACAGGAGCCGGACCTTGTTATGGCTTGCTGTGGTGATACACCAACACTTGAGACACTTGCAGCAGTTACAATCCTTAGAAAAGCAATACCTGACATCAAGATTCGTGTAATCAATGTAGTTGACCTTATGAAACTTGAGCCAAATACAAAACATCCTCATGGATTAACAGATGCAGAATATGACGCTCTCTTCACAAAAGATAAGCCAATCATCTTCGCATTCCATGGTTATCATACACTCATCCATGAGCTTACATATCGCAGAACTAACCGTAACATTCATGTATATGGTTATCAGGAGGAAGGAACAATCACAACTCCATTCGATATGCGTGTTCAGAACGAGATTGACCGTTTCAATCTTGTTAAGAATGCTATTTCAGTTCTTCCACAGCTTGGAAACACAGGAGCATACCTTATCCAGCAGATGAACGACAAGCTTGTAGAGCACAAGCAGTACATCCATGAGTATGGTATCGACCTTCCGGAAGTAAGAGACTGGAAATGGGATTTATAGAATAGAATCAGAGTAATATCTGAAAACCTGATATAAACAGAATACTAAAGATAAGGCAGGCAGACCATTTATGGTCTGCCTGTTTGTGTTGGGAAGATTAAAAATCAAATGTAGATTTCTAAAGATAGCGTTGTTTTTTATAAGGACAAAGTTTAATATGTTTGCCATCTGAAACTTTATTTTTTATATATAAAATTTTAGGCATTTCTTTTTAAACTGTGCCGGTGTGAGACTGTATTTTTCGGTAAATATCTTATAAAAATATCCTTTGTTGTGATAGCCTATCATTTCTGCTACCTGTTCTATGGTATAATCCGTAGTAAGCAATAATTTTTCTGCGTGTCTGAGCCTTAGAAGCTGTATATATTCAGTGTAAGTCATGCCGGTCTGTGCTTTTAGAAGTCTGTTAAAATAGTCTTTTTGAAAATGAAATTCCGATACGAGCATTTGTATGGAAATATCCGCAAGATTTTCGGTGATAAACTGTGTTATCTCTTCAAACAAAATCATGTTCATCTTTTTTCTAGTCTGTTTTGAGAGAGAAAAGTCATATTTCGTACCGAGTATCTTAAATATCCTGAGCAAAAGTCCCTGACAGATAAAAGGTGACGCATCATCATATTTTTTCAATTCGTCTATAAGCGACATAAGCGTATTTTCAAGTTTTAAACAGCTTTCTTCGTCATGGGACGGTTTGAAATGAAGATACTGCTGTATGTTTTTCTGCTCTAAGATTGCCGTGTTCAAAAATGCGTTTATTCGCCCGGCGTTACTTAAATGGGTCATCATTTCGTTGAACATATGGCTTGTAATTCCTATAAAAAGTATCGTGGATGAACCATCATCGAGTATTTCCTGATGATGGCAGTTCTTATCTATCAGGCACAGCTCTCCCTTTTGGAATACATATTCCCTGCCGAGTATTTTCTGGTGATATTCACCGTCTATAACATAAAACAGTTCGAGATACTCATGTGAGTGCATCTGGGTACGCATACCGTTTGTAATGTTTTTTTCATATACAAAAGGGGTGGGAGATGGGACTATTGTAGAGGAAATGGTTCCGGAGGAATGAATATCCCATATAAGTGCAAAAATATTTTTACTGACAGACTGCGGATATGTCTTTACCTCGACTTCGTGAGGTGAGTGCTCAGGACTTACTATATTAAAATTGGCATAATAATCGGGAATCTGTTTTTGATTATTTTTATTATATATAAGTTCTGTTATCTGTTTTTTTATATTATCGTTTTTAACCATAAAAGTCCTCTTTTCATACTTTCTTATGGTTTAAATCATAATTTTTTTGATAAGATTCGTCAAGTATGTATATGATTTGATTTTAGTTGAAAAATATGTATAATAAATTAAGCAGGAGAAAATGAAAAGGAGGTATATATGAAATCATACATAGGAATTGGAAAAGGAAAGGTTGAGCTTGCGGTGGATGAAGCAGTCCGGGGAATAGGTTCGCCCGTGACGATCATATTTTTAAGCTCATATGCACAGATAAAAGATGTATCGAAAATTCTTCATGAAAAATTTCCCAAGACACAGATTATAGGTACTCTTGGAACAAAGCTTGCCAATGGAACATATGGTGATGATAATCTTGTTGTACTTGGACTTTATGAAGATGCTAAAACAGAGTGTGGTATCATAAGAGATATAAGCCTTTGCCCTGTAGCTTCAGTTGGGAAGATAAATGAAATGATAAGAAAAGTGTCGCCCGGCAGAGATAATACCGTATGTATAGAGTTTTGCACAAATGATGAAGAAAAACTTGTCACTACATTTAATTCATGTCTGGCACCAAAAGGAATAAAACTTGCAGGAGGAACAGTATTCGGGGCACCTGACGGCAAAAAGACAGTCGTATCATATAACGGAAAAATTTATGAGGATGCGTGTGTTTTTGCAATTATCAAAAATACGACCGGAAAAGCTGATGTATTTAAGGAAAACATATATGAAAAAAGGACGGACAAATATCACTTTGCAAACAGGGTTGACACAGCAAAAAAGGCAGTGATAGAGCTTGACGGAAGAGCTGCTGCCGATGTTTACAGTAATGAGGTGGGAGTGCCAAAAGACAAAATTGTTGAGAATGTATTTAATAATCCGATGGGGCGTGCTGTCGGTGATGAAGTTTATATTTCTTCGATGATGGATATGGATTCCAGAGGTGCATTATACAATTATAAGAGGATAAATAAAAACGATTGTATCTATTTCCTGTCGTTAGGTGATTATAAAAATATTGAGAAAAATCACAGAGAAGAAATCAGAAGATCATTTTCAAAGATTTCGCTTGTTTTTTCTATTGACTGCATATACAGGTATCTTTTATATCAAAATGAAAAGTATTTTGGTACATATGCAAATGACATGGCATCACTTGGCGGTCATGTCGGAGTTATCGGTGGCGGAGAACAGTTTAATAACCAGCACGTAAACCAGACTATGGTATGTGCGGTTTTTGAGTAAAAATAGTGTACAGGAATGGTGATAGTATGTTTGGAAAAAAGAAAAATTATGAAAAAAATACATCAATAATGGAAAATGATGATGTTATGATAAATGACAAAAAGGCAAAAGTTAATGAATATCTTGATTCAATGGAATATATGAGCAAGGTTGTTCTTGAAAAGAAAGAAGCTCTTGCCGATGAGGAGATTAAATCCATAAAGGAGATAGACAAGGTTAAGGGGGCTTATGAAGCCGTGCTTAATGATAACAGGTTGTTTAGTGAAACGATTGCAGATTTTGGAGACGAGTTCATAAATATTGAAAATATGTCCGGTGATTTTAGCAGCAAGATAAATAACATAAACAGACAGTCAGAAGATGCACGGGAGGACATGAATCTTCTGATAAGCGGCACGAAAGATGTTGAGGATGAATTTAAAAAAATCTCTGCAATATATGATGAATTCAGAATACGTTTTGATGAGATAAAAACTGCCATGGCAGGAATTGTTGCCGTGGCAAACAAGACAAATCTGCTTGCCTTAAATGCTTCTATTGAAGCGGCAAGAGCCGGGGAGCATGGAAGAGGATTTGCCGTGGTAGCCGGGCAGGTTACAGGACTTTCACAAAACATAAAAGAGCTTGTATCTGAGGTAGATAAAAGTATTGAGGGATTGGAGAAAAGCTCAAAGCAGCTTACCGATTCGATAGACAATGCAAATGAGACATTAGCGACTACAAGAGAGCAGGCGAATACAACACAGAATGTATTTATGGAAATAGTTGAATCTGTTGCCAAGACACAGGATGACAGAAACGGTATAGCACAAGCTGTTGACAGATGCAGTGTTAAGGTTAATGACATAAAAAACAGCATTGAGTCAAATAATGAGCGATATGAGAGAGTTATGCAGCTGATAGATGGCTTTAAGAGTATGACTACGCAAAAGGGGTTTTTATATGAAGATATATCAAATATGATGGAGCAGGCAGAACCTCTTGTAAGAAAAATAAAAAAAGAAATACAGTGATGGATTTCGTCTGCATCTGTTATCAGATGCAACATATGAACTGCTGGTTGATTTTGAAGTGACAAAAGCATCAAACAGTGAAGTTAAAGAAACCGAAAAGCTTTTAGATAACATAAAAGAAAAATATCCAGAGAAATATTCAGAACTGTGACATTTATAATACAGCTTACATTAGCAAAAGCAAAAATAGAGTCAGGGATAACAAATGGACTGGCAAGATACACTGCATAAAATAAAAAAGCATATATAAACAGCAGAGACTGATATAAACTTTTCAGCGAATGGCGTTAGAGGCAGAGAGCCGTCCATGAGTCGGAAATTTTATATCAGTCTCTGCGTTAAAAAGCCACAGCGAAAATAATTCATTTTTGCTCTTTCTTGACAAAATATTAAAAACGAATATAATAATTGGTAGAACCAATTTATAATGGTTAAATATTTCTAAATTATTCAGAAAAAATAATAAACGAAAAGGAGCAATGATGAAATACTTAAAACAATTTCTTATTATTCTTGCAATCTCAATGATAGGTGAGATATTAAAATATCTTCTTCCGTTACCTGTACCGGCGAGCATATACGGTATGCTCATATTGTTTGTCGGACTTATGACTGGAATTATCAGGCTTGAAAGCGTCAGGGAGGCGGGTAAATTTTTTATTGCCACAATGCCTGTTATGTTTATACCGGCAGGTGTGGGTCTTATGGCATCATGGGGAGTATTAAAACCTGTGCTTGTCCCGGTGAGCATAATCACGGTCGTATGCGTATTTACGGTAATGGGTGTGAGCGGTGTCGTCACACAATTTCTTATAAAGATTAAAAAGAACAGATAAAGGAGGCTCATCATGGGCAGTACATTAAATGAATTTTTTGAAATATCAGCATTTGCAGGAGTTACATTAAGTCTTTTAGCATACGCACTCGGTATGTTCCTGAAAAGAAAGACACATCTTGGAATATTTAATCCTCTGCTGGTATCTATCGCAGTCACCATAGTAGTCCTTCTAATAGCAGATGTTGATTATGACACTTACAATAAGGGGGCGTCATATCTTAGCTGGTTTCTGACACCTGCCACGGTCTGTCTTGCCATTCCTCTGTACGAGCAGATAGAGCTTCTTAAAACTCATTGGAAAGCCGTTATCGCAGGTATCCTGTCGGGAGTTCTGACAAGCCTTGTGACAGTGTTTGTTTTGTCAAAAATAATGTCATTGTCACACAAAGAGTATGTCACAATGCTTCCAAAGTCAATCACAACGGCTATAGGCATGGGAGTTTCCGAGGAGTTAGGCGGATATGTGACTATCACGGTAGCCGTTATTATAGTGACGGGAGTTTTAGGTAATATACTTGCTGATTTTATATGTAAGATATTTAGGATAACAGAGCCGATAGCAAAAGGACTTGCCATAGGTTCAGCATCCCATGCCATAGGAACGGCAAAGGCAATGGAAATGGGAGAGATAGAGGGAGCAATGAGCAGTCTTTCTATTGCTGTTGCAGGCATAATCACCGTTGTAGGGGCTTCTATTTTTGCCAATTTTATATAGTGTATTATATCTCACATTATGCACAAAAAAATGTGTGCAGAAATGAGGATTAACACTATCAAGCAGGCGGCAGACAATAAGATAACAATAACTTTGTATATTTAAAGACGGGAGGGAAAGAGATATGATAATAACTATAGGGAGAGAATGTGGATGTAAGGGTGATACTGTAGGCAGGGCACTAGCCCAAAAATTTAATATTCCATTTTATGACAAAAAGGGGATAAAGGAGTTGGCAATAAAAAGCGGTGCATATGACAGATATCCGAACTTTTTTGCTGAAAAACCTGTTAATTCACTTATATATTCGATAGCTTTAGAAGAGAGTGTGTCTACATATGATACGCCAAAGAAAGCTTTTGAAATGCTGCTTAAGGAAAAGTCTTTCATTGTCATAGGCAGGGCATCAAATGAGGCATTTAAGGACAGAAAAGATGTAATAAGACTTTTTATAAGCGGTGATAAAAAAAGCAGAGTAAATTATATACAGAAAAAACATGGTATATCAGAGAGAAAAGCGGAAAATCTTGTGGATGAAACTGATGAGAGAAGGTCAAATTATCAGAGTTTTTACGCAGGGACAATCTGGGGATATTCAGGAAACTATGACCTTTGTCTTGATGTGACAAAACTTGGTGTTGACGGGGTAGTGGCTATGGTAGAACTTTATGTGGAAAGGATGGGGTATGCAGGAGACAAATAAACAGGAATATAAAAAAGTAATAGAATATATATGTGGTCTTTTACAGGAAAATACATTAAAAGTCGGGGACAGACTCCCCGCTGAAAGAGTTATCGCACAGAAGTTATCAATAAGCAGAAATTCAATCAGAGAAGCTTTAAGTATGCTTAATGGAATGGGCATTGTTGAGAGGAGGCAGGGCTCCGGAAATTATGTTTCAAAAAATTCTGTTGGTGCGATACAGGATATGATACGCATAATGCTCACTATTGACAGCACCACAAAAGAAGAAATATGTTCGTTTAGAAGATATATGGACAAGATGGTGTGTATGGCAGTGTTTGATAAAGGTACACAGGAAAAGTGGAGGGTCACAATGCAGCTTATCCTTGAAAAAATGGAGATTGCAGGAAATGATGAGATTGCCCTGCTGGATGAAGATTTTCATAAAAATCTGATGCTTGCAACTGATAATTCATTCTGGATAACGATAATGGATGCTGTTATAGGTGTTTACAGAGAGTGGATAAATAAAGTGCTGGAAAAGTCAGATGCAGAGGATTACAAAAAATTATTGAAAAGCCATTCACTTATATTCAGCGGACTTGTAGAGAATAAAAGAGATTTATGTATGTACGCTATTGATATGCATTATGATATTATTGACAGACTACTGAAAAATGATAGTCAATAAAATATTTGTTAAAAGAGAACTTGAATGTAAGAAATGCAAGGCTGAACTGTTACACTTGAATAGTAATATTAGTGTGGCTGAATGTGAAAATTAAACAGAGATATAAATGATTTGTAAATAAAACAGTTAGAATTGGAGATTTTGGTTTCATATATTTGATATATGGAGTGAATACCGAAAATTTGATTTTAACTGTTTTTTTAAATTATATTTGATTAAAATAGTTTTTGATATTGTGAAATATGTGAAAAATATGTGAAAAAGTATAGATTTGTTTATGAAAATTTAAAATAATTGATGAAATTATAAAAAAAATATGGTAAAATATTTTATGTATTTGTGAATTAAATACTCAGATATTTGTATAAAATATACAAAATCTGATATATAATCTGATAAAAGAGAAGGAGAGAAAATATGAGCAAAGCTAAAATCAGTCTTGCGGGTGTGAGCAAGAGTTATATTTCTGAGAATGAAGTTACTCAGGCACTTCACAAGATAAATCTTGATTTTTATTTTGGCGAGTTCGTCGCGATAACGGGCGAGAGCGGTGGAGGTAAGTCCACGCTTCTTAATGTTATCGGAGGAATGACAGGTTATGATGACGGTGAGATGTATGTTGACGGTGAGCCTACATTTCAGTATGACGATGCAGACTGGGAAGAATACAGAAGAAGAAAAGTCGGCTATATTTTTCAGGATTACAGTCTTATAGGACATTATACGGTGCTTGACAATATCGTGAGCGGTCTTTTTGCGATGGGAAAGAGCAAAGAAGAAGCAGAGAGTCTGGCGATGACTTATATAGAAAAGGTTGGTCTTAAAGGATATGAAACACATCCTGCAAATGAACTTTCAAGCGGCCAGAAACAGAGATTATCCATTGCGAGAGCACTGGCAAAACAGACAGGAGTGATACTTGCCGATGAGCCGACCGGAAACCTAGACAGTGAGACAGGACTTTCGATAGTTAAATTGTTAAAAGAAATATCCAAAGAATGTCTTGTTATAATGGTAACTCACAATTATGAGCAGGTTGAGCCTTATGTGACAAGAAAGATAAGGCTTCACGAGGGAGTTATTATTTCTGATATACAGGTTCGGGAAAGCAAAGAAAACAAATCTGATGAAAAAGCAGGTACGGCTGATACAGGCGAAGTTGTAAGTAGCAGCGTCAGTACGGAAAAAAACGGAAAAAAGGAAACAGCAGAAAGTGACGAAGCAGCTAAATATACTGATACATGGTATGCAAAGTTTTTTGTAATGCTTAATTTAAAAACACAGCGTGCAAAAGCTATGCTGTTTACATTATTCCTTATTGTGGTAAGTGCCGTTTCATTTGTACTTATAGGTGAGCTTAATTTAAAGAGTGACGACATATGCACAAAAAATTATGACGGACTTGCATTTGCAAGACAGAGCGACAAGAGAATATCTGTCAAAAAGAAAAACGGTAAGAAGATAACTGCTGATGATATAAAGCAGATAAAAAAGATAAGATATATAGAAAATGTGGATTCGTGTGATTATGCAAACGATATAAATTATTACATAATTGAGGACAGGGATTATGAAATGCAATATGGTATGCAGATAACACAGCGTGAGATCCAAGGTTCAGCTACACCTGCATTTTTGAAAGATGACAAATTTATGTTATCTACTGACTGTATCACTAAAGATGATCTCAAAAAAGGAGAACTTCCTAAAAAAATGGATGAGGTAGTCATGTATTCTGATGACGATAAGCTTATAGGTAAAGAAATGGATTGTTATTTCTCCGCTTATAATATCTGGGATGGTGACGATTATATCAAATGTACGGTTAAGGTTACAGGTATTTTAAAGAAAAAGACAACTCAGGTATATTTTACAAAAGAACTGTGTAATATGCTTTCCATGAACCTTGATTCAAGTGATTTCAGATTACTTTATGATTATGATGTTTCAATGGGAGATTATAAGGCAAAAAGAAAATTTATACCGGTTATAAACAATGAACTTAAGGGAAATGAAGTGACTTTATCGAAAAACTTAAATGGAGATTATCCGGGAGATGGAAAGCATAAATTGAGAATTCAGAAGCTTGATGAGAACGGTAAGGCGGATGGTGATTATATTGAGGAAGAAATGGAAGTGCTTTCTAAAAAAAATGAGGGCAGCAGAAATTTCATGGAAGTAAGCAGGGAGTTTTTCTATAAATATTATAGTCCTAAATATCTCCAGGCATCCGTGTATATCGCAAATTACGCAAAGACAGATTATATCTTAAAGAAACTTGAAAAAAGCGGATATTATGCAGTGAGCACTTACAGAGCAGGAGCAACATCTAAGAGTGACACGAAAGAACAGCAGCGTTTAGTTATAATAGGAATCTGCACGGCAGGTCTTGTGGTTATGTTCATAGCAGGATTTTTAATATTGCGTGCGATGATGACTCTCAATGTAAAAGAATATATCGTGTTTAGATTTATAGGCATGAAAAAAGGTGTGTTAAGGCGTATCAATTATATAGAGCTTGCGATATACTGTGTTATCGCAATGGTTGTTGCACTTGTGCTTGCTTTTATATTGAGACTGGCAGGAGTAGGTTTTATTACTGATATTACATGGTATTACAGATTTGGAACTTATATATGTTTTGTTCTATACAATATATTATTATGTGCAGTGACGGCTATGGGCTTTAATCACTATGTTAAAAGGAGGTTTCATCAATGATTCGTATAAATAATTTGGATAAATATTATAATAAAGGTAAAAAGAGCGAACAGTGTGCTTTAAATGATGTAAACCTCGAGTTTGGAAATACGGGGCTTGTGTGTATTCTTGGAGAGAGTGGCTCAGGAAAGACGACTTTATTAAATGCCATAGGTGGTCTTGATGATTTTTCCGGCGGTTCTATAGAGATAAACGGCACTAAGTTGACAGGTTATTCTCCTAAACTGACTGATGCCATAAGAAATGAACATTTCGGCTACATATTCCAGAATTATTATATCCTTAAAGATTACACGGTTGGCTATAATGTTAAACTTGCACTGAACAGATATGACCTTACTGAGGAGGAGAAAAACGAGAGGGTTGATTATATCCTTGATATGCTGGGTATTCTTAAATATAAGAAAAAAGTAGTATCAAAGCTTTCAGGAGGACAGCAGCAGCGTGTATCAATAGCGAGAGCACTTGTAAAAGCTCCGAATATAATACTTGCAGATGAGCCTACGGGAAACCTCGATGAAGAAAATACATTAAAAACGATGATGATACTTAAAAATATCTCAAAAGAGTGTCTTGTTATCGTTGTAACGCACGAAAAAAGAATTGCAAAATTCTTTGCTGACAGGATAATACAGGTATCAGACGGAAAAATAGTAAGTGATAAAGTAAATAATGCGACAGCATATGAGAGAGGTGATGATTCAAATATTTATCTTAAAGAATATGAACAGGAAATTATTGATGATAAATATGCCGAATTTAAACTTTATCACAAAAAGGATGATATTCCTGAAAAGATCAGGCTTAATTTTGTGTTCAAAGATGGAAAGCTGTATATACAAAATCTCTCGGAAAATGACCTTGTCATTGCAAATGCCGAAAACGGTGTCCAGATACTTGACGAGGAAAGACCGTCACTTGATGCACAAGATGTTGATAATTTTGAATATAATCTTTCAAGACTTGACGAAAAGAAAAATGCAGGACTTCCATTCAGGGAGATATGGCATATGGCGATGGCAAATATTGCGGCACTAGGAAAGAAACAGAGGTTTATGGTGATAATACTTCTTGTGTCGGCTATACTTCTTTCTATCACAACGGCAAAATATGTAAATGATAAAGTTATTGACGAGGCGGCAATAGTTACTGCTGATTCACATTGTCTTAAAGTAAATATAGAAAACACTGATATATTTAACGAAGATGAACATATGGATATGCATGAGTTTATAAACAAATATTTAAATAATAAAAAATATGGTGATATAATATGTCAAAATACATCAGGTATGTATATTGAGGGAAGAACCTTTACACAGATTAAAAGTCAGGATATTAGTCTGTCAGATTTTTCATATATACCATATGAGCATCTTGACAAAAATAAACTGTTATATGGAAGAATGCCTGAAAAGAGAAATGAAGTAGTTCTCGATAAACAGCTTATTGATAAAGTTACAGAATACACAAGTGCAGTTTCGCTTATGTATGACGGGTATGAGTCATATGTCGGTGCAAAACTCCACGGAAGTGATGCAACTGTAAAATACAAGGTTGTTGGAATAAGTGATATGGGTGAGCCGTCTGTTTACTGCAGTCCGAATGTAATACTTTCTCTTATGGAAAATACTACTCTGGTTGAAAGTGATGAAGAATTTAACAGGGAAAATGTTAAGGGATATAAAAAGGTTAAGCTTAAAGATAACGAGGTTCTTATAAGAAAAGGATTTGCGGATAGTGAGGGATATAAGATAGGAGATCAGGCGAATCTTGATGGTGATTATGTTATCAAGGGCACATTTCCGGACGGTCTTGGTGTCGATTATGTGATGTCTGATAAGGGCTGCAAAATGCTTATGTGTGAACAGATATATATGGATAGTGCCTGCTATTCGTACACGGATAATATTCCTGAGACAAAGAAATATTATAAAAAAATAAGTTCAAAATATCTGGAAAAATTTGAGCCTGTAATGACCGTGCCGCATGATGACCAGATAAAGGAATATCTTGAGCAATATTCAACTGTTTCAGTATCAGGAAATGTTATCATGATTGCAGCGGCAGTTATCTCATTGATAATGATATATTTTATGATAAAATCAAATGCAATGTTGAGAAGCGAGGAGCTGACTGTTTACAAAATGTTTGGAATATCTAACAAAAGTATAATATCGGCATTTATATTGGAAATATATGCAATGGCATCAGTTACGACACTTCCGGCGGTACTTGTCACGGCAGGTATCATCAAGCTGATAAGCTTTGCACCGTCGTTAAATGTCGGTGTTATCTTCCCGTGGTGGGCAGTTGTGGGACTGCTTTTGTGCAACTATCTGGTATATGCCATTATCTGCATACTGCCGGTAAAATCAATACTTGCAAAACCACCTGCTGCACTCGACCTGAAATAATGCAGACAATTCTTGAAGAGCAAAACACTTGTTTTGCTCTTTTTCGTTGAATATGTTTTAGAAACGGTTAAAATCATCATAACAGTTCAGCCTTGCATTTCTTACATTCATAAACCTGCCAGCGAGCTGTCAGTCGCTGCTTTGCAGCTTATGTTTACTCATTTCAGAAATGAAAGGCTATTCTACCATAAAAAGGTACTTAACAATACAATGAACAAGCTCATTGTATTGCCAATTATCTTTTTATGGCTGAACTGTTACAAATCGTCATGGTTTTGTAAAAAAAAGTGGGAATTAGTGAAGTATTTATGATATAATAAACTCGAATGTGCTCATATTTATGATACAATAATTCCAAAATCCGGATGCTTTGCATCTGTCGCATTTCGTGCTATATGATTTTGTTGTTAATAAATTCTAAATTTAGAATGTGGAGAGATGATTATATGCAGATAGATAACAGACTTATTCAAAAAGAAACAATATATTTCACTAACAACGGCTTTAAATTGTCTGATGTTAATTATGAAGCAGTAAAAGAAGCAGTGGATTCTCATAGTATGGTTGGATTTCTGACAGGATATTATGACGAAAGATTGACTATTTCAAGTGTGAGCGGTTTTTTTCTTGAAAATCTGGGCTATAAATATGAAGAGTTTATGGAGGCTTCTTCAGGTTCGCTTAAAAATATTTTTTTTGGCGAAAATCAGAGCTTTTTAGATGTCGAACGCTTTAAAAAGATTCACGGAACAGGTGAGGGAAGAATAGTCAGCAAGTCTGATGTACCGTTTTATGTGCGTATGTATAAAACTGATTCCGTAGATGAAAAAGGACAGAAGATGTGGGTGTTGTCCGTGCAGACTGACTGGACACAGCAGAACTTAAAACTTATAAACAATGTTTTAAAGTCTGGAATGTGGTACATGGAACTTAATGCTAAAGATGAGATAGTCAGTGCGTTTTTTAGTCATGAATTTAGAAAAATGCTTGGCTATCATGATATTCTTGATTTTCCTAACAGATATGAAATGCTGGTTGAAACGATACATCCCGATGACAGAGATAGAGTAGTATCGCTGTTAAATAAAGTTATTAGGGATGAGAAAGAAACTTTAAAATTTAATTCGGACTGCCGTATGCGAATGTCTGATAAAACATATCAGTGGTTCAGATTTAATGCGGAGATAATAAGGAGGCGTGACGGTTCGCCTTTAAGGATGGTTGGAACATTTATAAATATTGAAGAACAACGGGCAAATGAGCTGTTCATTAAAAAGAGTGATGCATTCCATAGGGCATATACGGAGTCGAATATCTGCGAGTATTATGTAGATCTCAGGGAAAATACATTTGATTCGCTCAAAGTAGATGAGTCTATGCTTGGATTATTTGAAAAAAGTTCGACCTGGGACGAGATGATACATGAATATATAGACAAATTTGTCTGTGAGGAGGATAAATCGGCTGTTGAACTTATCTATAACAGGGCATATATGAGAGAAAAATTCAAAGAGGGAAATCACGAAATAAGCATTGAGTGCAATATTATTATTGATGGGAAAAAACGGCTTGTAAGAAATGTAGTTATACCTGGAGAAGATACTAGTTTTTCACATTATGCGATGATTTTTGTAAGAGACATAACCGAGGCAAGAAAACAGGCGGATGAAATATGTGAGATTACACGAAAGAATACTGTTATGAATCAGCTTTTAGATGGAACTATAAGACTGGTTGACTGTTTTTCAATGTGTGATATAAAAAAGAATACATATAAGGTATATGGTATGCTGCCAAGTGATTCGGAATATACACCGGTCGGGGAATACGATGAATTTATAGAAAAGATTACGGGGATATTCAAACCGATTTCAGAAGAAAAGACTTTAAAAGAAATCTTGTCCAGAGACTCTATAAGAAAAATATTTTATGGAAGTGATGATATATACAAATTTGAGTACAGCACAAATGATGAGACTGTATTTAAAAATATGGCGGTGATACCTCTTTCACATGATAAAAATGATAACATTGAGAAAGTTATGTTCATCGTGCAGGATATTACGAATGAAAAGAAGCTTGAAATAGCATCAAGAAAAGTTTTAAGGGAGACTTGTGAGGCTGCAAACAGGGCAAATAATTTAAAAACTGAATTTTTGTCAAATATGTCACATGACATCCGTACTCCTATGAATGCAATAGTCGGAATGACGGCTATTGCGGGGGCAAATATTGACAACCAGGACAGAGTACTAGATTGTCTGGGTAAGATAACTAAGTCAAGCAGACATTTGCTGGGGCTTATCAATGAGGTATTAGATATGTCACGCATAGAAAGCGGAAAAATGACATTGTCAGAGGAAGAATTTAATCTCGCTGAGATGGTCGATAATCTAATTGTCATGACAAAAAATGATATAGAAACTCATCATCATGAGTTTGAGGTGCGTATTGGCAAAATAGACCATGAAAATGTAATAGGTGACAGTATGCGTGTGCAGCAGGTTATCACAAATGTGCTCAGCAACGCGATTAAATATACTCCTGATGGAGGAAAGATTATATTTTCGATAGACGAAAAGGATGACCGCTCAAAAAATGTTGGATGCTACGAATTTACAATAGAAGATAATGGTATAGGAATGACAAAAGAGTTTCAGAAGATACTTTTTGAGCCGTTCACGAGGGCTGATGATAAAAGAACTACGAAAGTTCAGGGTACGGGACTTGGGATGACTATTGTCAGAAATACCGTAAATATGATGAATGGCAGCATAAAAGTTGATAGTGAGCCGGGTAAGGGCAGCAGATTTAAGATAACAATCTTCCTTAAACTTCAGGAGAAAGAAAATGACAGGGTCGAGGAATTGATAGACCTTCCTGTTCTTGTGGTTGATGATGACAGAATATGCGGTGAGAATGCCATTAATATTCTTAATGACATTGGCATAAACGGTAAATATGCGTCATCTGGTGATGAAGCAGTAAGGCTGACAAGGAAAAAACATGAGACAGGGGAGGATTATTTTTCTGTAATTGTTGACTGGAAAATGCCGGGAATGGACGGAATTGAGACAACGAGACAGATAAGGAAGATTGTGGGGAGAGATGTTACCATAATCGTGCTCACGGCATATGATTATTCAGAGATAGAGGAAGAAGCAAGAATGGCGGGAGTGGATGAATTTATTACAAAGCCGCTGTTCCGCTCAAGAATCCAGGATTTGTTTATAAATATTCTTGAGGGCAAGCCAAATGACTCGGCAAAGAATTATCTTTCAGATATTATGAAGCTGAATTATAAGGACAAAAAGATTCTTGTTGCAGAAGACAATGATCTGAACCGTGAGATAGCAAAAGAGATAATTGAGATGGCAGGGGTAAAAGTGGATACGGCTTGTAACGGAAAAGAAGCTGTTGAAATGCTTAAAAACTCTGATGCCGGGACATATGATATTATATTTATGGATATACAGATGCCATTGATGAATGGATATGAGGCTGCTGCCGCCATAAGAAATCTTGACGATAATGTTAAAGCAGCTACGCCTATTATAGCTATGACTGCGAATGCGTTTGCAGAGGATGTTATTCTTGCAAAAAATGCAGGAATGAATGAGCATATGGCAAAGCCAATTGATATAAACAAGCTTAATGATATTCTGAAAAAATGGCTGTAATCTTAAAAAGATAAGAATTAAAGGAAATAAAAAAGATGTTATACATAATGAGACATGGAAAAACAGATTGGAATGAGCAGCATAAACTTCAGGGAAGGACAGACATTCCTCTTAATGATGATGGTATAAAGATGGCTGAAGCGGCGGCATTAAAATATAAGGATGTGCATTTTGATATATGTTACTGTTCACCGCTTAAGAGGGCAAAAAAGACTGCAGAGATACTGCTTGCCGGGCGTGATATACCTATAATCAGCGATGACAGGCTTGTTGAGATGAGTTTTGGAAAATATGAGGGAGTTAAAAGCAGTTTTTCAACAGATGCAAATAAATTAAAGTCATCTGACAGTCAGGTCAACATTTTGTTTGAAGCACCTGAAAAATATCAGGCACCTGATGACGGGGAGACTTTTGAGGAGTTGTTTAAGAGGACAGGCAATTTTCTTGATGAAGTAGTCATGCAAAAGCTTGAGGAGGGGAAAGATGTTCTGATAGTTGGGCACGGTGCGATGAATTCAAGTATTGTATGCCGCATAAAAAATATTGGACTTGACCGGTTTTGGAGTGCCGGAATAGAAAATTGTAAACTTATGAAACTAATGTAGAGGTTATTCAACCATAAAAAGAGAATAAACAAGCTTATTGCATTGATAATTATCTTTTTTGTGGCTGGGTTGTTACAAATAATTTTAAAATATTTAAAAAATGCAACAAAACAAAAAAAGTTCTGTGTATATATATGAAAAGAAATCTGGCTGTTATATATAAACTAATATTGCCGGAAAGATCAGATATAACACAGGGCTTAGTTTTTTGCTTTGCGGATAATGGGTGTATTCCATTTTAAATCTGATTATGATATGGGAAGGAAAAACGGATGAGACAGGATGATGATATACAGATAGTAAATCTTTTATTTGCAAGACAGGAATCCGGATTGAAGAAACTAGAAGAAAAATATAATAAGTATTGTCTTACAATAGCAAATAGGATTTTGTTTGATAATGAAGATTCAAAGGAGTGTGTAAATGATGCATGGCTTAAAATATGGAATTCAATTCCACCTAACAGACCTGAAAATCTGGCGGGTTATCTCGCAAAGATTGTAAGAAATCTTGCATTGAACTGTTATGAAAAGAAGCACGCTGCAAAAAGAGGAGGCGGACAGGTAGAGATGTCTTATGATGAACTTTCAGAATGTATGGCAGGCAAGGGAAGAGTTGATGAAAATCTTGAAAAAAATGAATTGTCATGTATTATTTCAAAATTTTTGAAACAAAAAGGTGAACAAAAACGGACAATTTTTATACAGCGATATTTTTATTTTGCTGAAATTTCAGATATAGCAGACAGGATGGGGATGAAAGAAAGCTCAGTGCGTTCAGCATTATCGAGGATGAGAAAAGAATTGAAAAACTATTTAGAACAGGAGGGCATAGCTATATGAAGCAGTTAGATGATGAAAAGAGAGAAAAATCAGAGAAGATAATTGACGCTATTGGCGGACTTCCGGATGATATGATCTCGAAAGCCAATCCTGAGAACTGGGAACAAGGTGTGTATATCGGAGAAAAGTCAGGGATAAATAACAGCAATGATAGTTATGAGGATAAAAATAAGGTTGTTCTTTTCGGTGAATGGCTTCTAAAGAGAAGAAAAGCTGTGGCATTCGTTGCAACACTTTTTGTCTGTGTTATCGTGTCGGGAGTATGGAAGCTAAATTCTATGGATTCTAAAATAGAGGAAAAAGCAAATGATGGTGATAACTATGTGACAGAACAGACCGCTGAGCCAGAGAGCACTTATTATGTATGGGATGGAAAAAAGAAAAAACATCCAAAGAAAAAGAAAACAGGTAAACATAAAAAGACGGTTAAAAAAGGAAACCGGAAAAATATTACCACAAATAAAAAACATCCCGGAAAAAAAGATGTTGTGCCGGATCAAGATGAAGAACCTGCACCTACGATGAAAAGTTACAGTGAAGATAATGACACGGATAGAAAAAGAATGGGTGATGGTGCAGATGATAATGCCCAGTCTGACAATGAGCAAAACAGTACTGCACCGGAACAGACACAACAGCCGGACTCAAAGAGTGACAAGCCTGATAAAACAGATACAACTGAGTCTGTCATTGCATATAAAAATAACAGTGATGGAAATAGGACTGCTATTAGTATATCCGGCCCAGAATCAAAAAAAATAGAAAATTTAATTGACGGAAAGAAGTTTTCTTCTGACTCAGACACAGAGGGATATGATGCCGTCATAAAATATAATGGAAATGAGTATTACTATATTTCAAAGACAAAGATGCTCATCACATCAGGAAAAGGTGCAAAGCTGTCTGACAGTGAAAATGCAGAGGTTAAAAAAATATTAAAGATTGATTAACCTGAAAGTGATGAGGAGGCAATGACAATGGATTTATGATTGACCGGGTTCAAAATGATGGATGCATTTTAGCTTTAAACCATGGATATGAGATATGAAAAATACTGAATAATTTGATAACCTCAGATTATTCAGTATTTTTTTCAACGGAAAAAGAAAAAAGTAATTGACCGTAGATAAATATCTTAGTAAAATATTAGGGACAATTATCAACAAAAACAGGAGGATAATATTAGCAATGAAAGAGACAAATGAAAAAAAGTCAGCCGGATATTCAAGTCCTTATGAATTTGAGGGAAGAATTCCGCTCTCACAGGCAATCCCGCTCGGACTTCAGCATGTAATGGCGATGTTTATAGGAAACCTTACACCGCTCATTATCGTTATGGGTGTCTGTGGACTTACGGCAGATGCAGGTTTTTCTGAACTTAGAACGGCACTTTTACAGAATGCCATGATAATAGCCGGAATAGTAACACTTGTGCAGATGTTTTCGATAGGACCTGTCGGAGGAAAAGTGCCTATCGTCATGGGAACATCTTCGGGATTTTTAGGTGTGTTAAATAATACCGTGACAGCTTGCGGTGGAGGTATTATTGCATACGGGGCAATTATGGGAGCCTGTCTTATAGGAGGTATTTTCGAGGGAATATTAGGAGCATTTTTAAAACCACTCAGAAAGTTCTTTCCTCCTATAGTTACCGGTTCTGTCGTAATAGCGATAGGACTTTCACTTCTTGGTGTCGGAATAAATTATTTCTGCGGAGGAAGCGGTAAGGCTGATTACGGCTCACTTCCAAATCTTTTCTTGGGATTTGTTGTTTTGATAGTTATCGTATTATTAAAACATTTTGCACCACAGAACAGTATCTTTTCTTCTTCGGCAATCCTTTTTGGAATACTTGCAGGATATATAGTTGCGGTCATAATGACATTTGTACTTCCAAATACGGGTGTTGATGCTGACGGGGCTAAATATACATATTCATGGGTAGTAAATTTTTCACAGGTAAAAGATGCAGCATGGATAGCAATTCCAAGTTTTATGGGATTTGGTGCACTTTCAGATGTTAAAATGTCATTTCAGGCAAGTGCAATCATCCCGATAGGCATCATGTTCATAGTTACTGCGATAGAGACAGTTGGAGATATATCTGCCTGTATCGAGGGAGGAATGGACAGAGAAGCAACAGATACCGAACTTTCAGGCGGTGTTATATGTGATGGTCTTGGCTCAGCGTTTGCGGCATTTTTCGGTGTACTTCCCAATACATCATTTTCACAGAATGTCGGACTTGTTTCAATGACTAAAGTCGTAAATCGTTTTGCAATATCTATGGGAGCAATATTCCTTATACTCTGCGGCTTTTGCCCTAAGATAGGAGCTATCATGTCAATAATGCCACAGTCTGTTTTAGGCGGTGCGGCAGTTATGATGTTTGCGTCAATCCTTATTTCAGGTATCCAGCTTATCACAAAAGAGCCTATAGGCAGCCGTGAGATAACAATTATCTCGGTGGCGATAGGACTTGGTTATGGTCTTGGAGCAACTACGGGTGCGACAGCACATCTTCCATATTATATACAGCTTATATTTGGTGGTTCAGGAATAGTACCATGTTCACTTGCAGCGATAATATTAAACATCTTATTGCCAAAGGAATCAAAGTCAGTGCGTAAGATGTGGGATATAGATGAGGAAGACTAAAAAATACTACTGATACATTTCATGCCACAATTTGCTTCTGAGCAAAATAAATTTCCTGACTAAAAGTAAAGAAGATGAAGTTTTAGAAGAACTGTATAAGAAACAAATTGCTCAGAAAAGAGGATTAAAGTGAAAAATATAATATCAGTGATAGGAGCAGGCGGTAAGACAAGCCTGCTCCATAAAATGTCAGATTATTATCTTGGAAAAAAAGAGACGGTACTTCTGACAACTACAACGCATATGATGCTTGAAAAAGATACCGACATTTCATGTGATATTTTTAGCATCATTGAGAGGTTAAAAAATGATAAATACTGCATGGCAGGAAAAATATGTGATGGCAGCAATAAAAAAATTCAGGCACTTCCGCTTGAAATACTTAAATGGATAATGCCGTATGCAGACAATATTCTGATAGAAGCTGACGGAGCAAAGCATTATTCACTTAAATATCCGTTAGAAAGTGAACCTGTTATTTTTGAGTTTACTACGGATGTTTATCTTGTTTTAGGGTTGTGGGATATAGGAAAGTATTGCAAAGATGTTATTTTCAGATTTGAGGATATGAGTTTCGAATTAGGGACAAAAGCTGATGAAAAGGTTACTTTTGAACATATAAAACAAATTCAGAAAGTATATGAAAAAAGGCTTAGAAAATTGGGATTTAAAGGAAAAATGCATTATATTTATTCAAAAAAGACAGATGATGGAATTGTATTTTTAAAGGAATAGATTATGATTAAAGATATACTTATAATATGCCGTGGTGCAGGTGACCTTGCGACAGGCATTATTCACAGACTTCACAGGGCAGGGTTTAAAGTGCTGGCACTTGAAACTAAAAAGCCTGCAGCAATACGAAGGCAGGTTTCATTCTGCGAGGCAGTCTACGACAAAGAGATAACAATAGAGGGAGTTAAGGCTGGACTTATAACATCATTAGATGAGATGGATGAGGTTATCAAACAGGGAGTTGTGCCGGTTATCATTGACCCTGAAGGAGAGTCGATTGCAAAATTAAGACCTGACATAGTAGTAGATGCGATAATCGCAAAGAAAAATCTTGGAACTTTTATGGACATGGCACCGCTTGTTATAGGAGTTGGTCCGGGATTTACGGCTGGGGAAGATGTTGACATAGTTGTGGAAACTATGAGAGGTCACAATCTCGCAAGGATAATAGATAAAGGGCAGGCTCTTGCAAATACCGGAATACCGGGAAATATAGGCGGTTATACAAGTGAGCGTGTCATTCATGCGGCGGCTTATGGCTTTATAAAAAATATCCGCCACATAGGTGATGTTGTAAAAAAAGGTGATGAGATAGCAAGGATATACGAGAAATATGATAATAATACTTCCGAGTCAGGATTTCAAGGAGAGTATGTACCTGTAAATGCAACAATATCAGGCATTATCAGAGGTCTTATCAGAGACGGCTTTGAGGTGACTGAGGGATTTAAGATAGCAGATATAGATCCGAGAGAGGGCGAGTTAAAAAACTGCTTTACAATATCGGACAAATCGAGAAGTATAGGCGGCAGTGTGCTTGAAGCGGTATGCAGCTATGTGTCGGGTATGTAGTTTATTTATGTTTTTCAGGATGGTAATGTGCAGAAATTATAAAGTAGACATCATCTGCAATAGGTTTTGCAAATGAGCTATAATAATGAGGATAAAAATGGATAAGAAAGAACTTACACATTTTAATGAAGCAGGCGAAGCACATATGGTAGATGTTCACGAAAAAGAGGACACATACCGTGTAGCAAAAGCCTGTGGTGAGATAAAAATGAATGAGGATGCATTTAATGCCGTGGCAAACGGGACTGCCAAAAAAGGGGATGTGCTTGGAATAGCACGCATTGCAGGGATAATGGGGGCAAAAAATAATTCAATGCTTATTCCGCTCTGCCATCCCATTGCCATGACAAAATGCGATGTGGATTTTGAACTTGACGAAGACAATAAGACAATAACGGCAATATGTACAACTGCCTGCGTTGGAAAAACGGGCGTTGAGATGGAGGCTCTTACAGGTGTGAGCACGGCACTTTTGACTATATATGATATGTGCAAGGCGGTCTGCCGCTCAATGGAGATAAAAAATATTCATCTGCTCGAAAAAGCAGGTGGAAAAAGCGGTCATTATGTTGCTGACTGCAATACAGATGTAAGCAGTAGTGACAATTAATATCAGACGAGGTGAGATAATCTTATGTTGTACAGCGTAGGGATAATCACATTAAGTGATAAAGGCTCAGAAGGGATTAGGGAGGACATGAGCGGACCCAAAATAAAAGAACTCCTCCCAAAAGATAAGTACGAGGTTGTATCATATAAACTGCTGCCTGATGATGAACAGATGCTTAAGAGTGAGCTTACAAGACTTTGCGATGAAGTAAAATGCAATCTTGTCCTAACAACAGGCGGGACCGGTTTTTCAAAAAGAGATATAACACCTGAGGTGACGATTAGTGTGGCAGAAAAAAATGCACCGGGGATAGCAGAAGGACTTCGTGCCTATAGTATGCAGTTTACAAAAAGAGCAATTCTTTCAAGAGGAGCATCAGTTATAAGAAACAGGACACTTATAATAAATCTTCCGGGAAGTGTTAAAGCAGTATCAGAGAGTATGGAGTTTCTGATTGGAAATATAGAGCATGGGCTTGATATTCTGCTCGGATATGACAGTGAGTGCGGAGGGAAACTTAAATGAAACTTGTAAAAACAACTGAAGCGGTCGGGCAGGTGTTGTGCCATGACATAACACAGATAATTCCCGGTGTGAAAAAGGATGCCGTATTCCGCAAGGGACATATTATAACAGAAGAAGATATACCGGTACTTTTAAGCGTCGGTAAAGATATGATATATATATGGGAAAATGATGAGACAATGCTTCATGAGAACGATGCGGCAGAGATACTTTATCATATGACGGCAGGGGAAAATATGCATCCGTCCGAGGTAAAAGAGGGAAAAATAGAAGTAATAGCAGATAGTGACGGACTCCTTAAGGTTGACAGAGAAAGATTAAAGAAAGTCAATTCTTTCGGTGAGCTTATGATTGCGGCAAGGCATGGAAATACCGCTGTAAAAAAAGGGGATAAACTTGCAGGAACAAGGATAATACCTCTTGTTATAAAAAAAGAGAAAATGGAAAAGGCTTCTGAGATATGTTCGGATGCTCCGATATTGAAGATACTTCCGTTTACGATGAAAAAAGCGGCTGTTATCACGACAGGCAACGAGGTATTTTATGGCAGGATAAAAGACGGATTTACACCTGTTATCGAAAAAAAGATAAATGAATTTGGTGTAGAAATGGCATTTCATGAGACTTTTAATGATGATGATAAAAAGATAACTAAGGGATGTCTTGATGCCGTCAATGCAGGTGTTGACATAATATTTTGTACCGGTGGTATGAGTGTTGACCCCGACGATAAAACACCTCTTGCCATAAAAAATACGGGAGCGGATATAATATCATACGGTTCACCCGTTTTGCCGGGTGCAATGTTTTTTTTGTCTTATTATAAAAAAGATGACAGGATAATACCGATATGCGGACTTCCGGGGTGTGCCATGTATAATAAAAGGACTATTTTTGACCTGGTTCTGCCAAGACTTCTTGCAAATGATATGATAACATCGGATGAACTCGCATCATTAGGTGAGGGTGGATTTTGCTTAAATTGTGATGTGTGCACATTTCCAAATTGCGGCTTTGGAAAAGGGTGGTAATGTGCTTTGCACAAACTTGATATTTAAATCGTACAATGGTGGTGAAAAGTATGACGGATGGCTATGGAAGAAAGATTGATTACATGAGGATTTCGCTGACTGATAATTGCAATCTCAGATGCAGTTATTGTATGCCTGAGGGAAAGATTTCCGATATACATTATCTCCCTGTGGAAACCGTATTAAAATGTGTTGAGAGTGCTGTCTGCCTTGGGATAACAAATTTCAGGCTGACAGGGGGTGAGCCGCTTATCTATCCTGATATTGAAAAACTTATCGCAAAAATGAGAAATGTGAGTGGAGTAAATTTTATCGGAATTACCACAAACGGAGTTTTTCTAAGCGAAAAGGCTGATGTATTAAAAATGGCAGGGACAGACAGCATAAATGTGAGTCTTGATACCGTAGATTCTGACGAGTTTAGGAAAATCACGGGGCGAAACTGCCTTAGGAATGTTATTGATGGGATAGATGCCGCTTTAGATAGCAGAATTAAACTTAAAATAAATACTGTTCTAAGAAGTGAAGTTGATGTGCTGAAAATGACAGAGTTTGCAAATGACAAAAATATTGATATAAGATTTATCGAGCTGATGCCTGTAGGAATAGGAGAGAAAAATGATATTATTCCGAGAAAGGCTGTTATTGAAAAACTTGAAAAGAAATACGGAAAAGTGTGTGGAGTATCAAAAATGCATGATGAAAACGGACCGGCAGAGTATTATGCTTTCCGGAAACTAGGGGTGCGTGTAGGTCTTATTCAGGCGGTTCACGGTAAATTTTGTGACAGATGCAACCGCATAAGAATAACATCAGATGCAGGGTTAAAACCATGCCTTGCCGATAGCAGAATTATAGATTTAAAAGAAGCACTTGACATCGGAAAAGATGAACTTACAAAAATTATGAGAAAGGCTATATATGAAAAGCCAAAATCCCATCATTTTGAAGATATTTTATGTGAAAAAGAAACTAAAACCATGAATATGATAGGAGGTTAAAAAGTTTGGGAAAACTTATTGCAATAAACATAAGCAGGGAGCGTGGAACTGAAAAAAAGCAGATTCCAAAAGTCAGGCTTATCAGAAATTATGGGCTTGATGGAGATGCACACGCCGGAAGATGGCACAGACAGGTGAGTCTTTTGTCATATGAAAAAATAGAGGAGTTCAGGAAAAAAGGTGCTAAAGTAGAAAACGGTGCATTTGGAGAAAATCTGATAATCTCAGGATTTGATTTTAGGAGTCTGCCGCTTGGAACACGCTTTAAAATAGGTGATGCCGTTCTTGAAATGACGCAGATAGGTAAGGAGTGTCATTCTCATTGCAAGATATATGAGCGTATGGGTGAATGTATTATGCCCAAAGAGGGTGTGTTTGCAGTTGTCATAAATGGAGGTATGATAAATGAGGGTGATGAAGTAAAAATGCTTGAAGCTGATATGTATTTAAGTATAAGAGACAGGGATCGAGCTGAAAAGTCATTTATTGCTACAGTTGTATCAGGTGAGGCAACAGGACAGAAAGCCTACATTACAGACGGCAGAATAAGGGTAAGCTATGGTGACTATTTTACCGGTGATATAGTAAAAAAAATGTGTAAGACTTTCTGCGGTATTGATGATAACGGAAGTAATGATGGCAGCAGTCTGGTTAAGATAGGGGACAATACATTATTTATCCAAAACATCACCGGCAGACCTAATCTTGTAATATGCGGTGGAGGTCATGTGGCAGAGGCACTTGTGAAGATGGCTGAACTTGTGGATTTCGACATTACCGCGATAGAGGACAGACCCATATTTGCTCAGAAAATACGCAGTCTTGGGGTAGAAAATGTTATATGTGATGACTATGTAAATGCATTGAAAACTATAGACAAAAACCGTGACAACTATTTTGTGTGCATGACCAGAGGACACAGATTTGACGAACAGTGCATTTTTGAGATTTTTAAGATGCCATACGCATATGTAGGGATGATGGGTTCAAAAAGGAGGTCGGTAATGGTAAGAAAAGACCTTAAAGAACATGGTATTGAGATTGAAAAAATAAATGAACTTCATTCACCAATAGGTCTTTCAATATGTGCGGCTACACCACAGGAGATAGCGTTGTCAGTTATGAGTGAGATAGTATATTGTAAAAATAAACATTGCAATAACGGCTCTGTTGATGATAATATTATTGATGAACTTGCAAAACCGTCTGATGAGCAGAGGATTTTATGTACCATTATAAGAAAAAGCGGCAGTGCTCCAAGAAATGTCGGAACACAGATGATAGTAACTTCGGACAACCGAATTATAGGAACTATCGGAGGAGGATGTGCGGAGGCTGAAATTATCACGAGATGCAGGGACATTTTTAACGGCTTTGCAATGCCAATGCAGGAAACAGCATCAAAAAATGATGAGAATAAAAATAAGGCTGTTTGTCAGAAAGACGATTTTGCAAATAAACATTTTATAGGCAAACCTGAGATAATGGAAGTAAGTATGAATACTGATGATACTGAAAAAGAGGGCATGGTGTGTGGTGGAAATATAAGTGTTATGCTGGAGAGAATGTAGATTGATTAAAGGAAAAAATGAGTGTGCAGAAAAGAGTTTTTTATGCTTAATGTTAAGAAGATAATTAAAAAAATAAGCGTATGCTGTGTTATGGCGGCACTTGTTACAGGGATGCCCGCAGGCTGCGGAAAGAAAAACGAGAATAGCAAAAAAACAGAAATAATCATATTTGCTGCAAAAAGTCTTAACGGTGTTATGGATGAACTATGCAAAGAATACAACAAAGAGCATCCTGATATAAATTTCCACACAAATTATGACAGTTCAGGAACACTTATGACACAGATAAAAGAGGGTGCAAAGTGCAATATATTCTTTTCGGCAGGTGTAGAGCAGATGGACGAGCTTGAAAAGGGATATGATGGCGGCAGTGTAGATAAGGATAACCGCAAAGACCTTTTAAACAATCAGGTGTGCCTTGTAACATGGAAAGGAAGTAATACAAAAGTTAAGAGTTTTAAAGATATGGCAAAAGCAAAAAACATGGCACTTGCAGATGAAACTGTTCCCGTAGGACAGTACACAAGAAAGGCTTTGATAAATTCACATCTGGTATCAGGCGATAAGGAAAAGGCTAATGACTTAAAAGATACAGATATATCAAATGCACTGGGAGGTCTTGAGATAAACAGTTGTGCAAATGTAGGTGCTGTTGCGGCAGCAGTTGCAGAGGGTGCAGACGAGATTGGAACTGTTTATTATTCAGATACCTTTGGATATGAAGATAATTTAGAGATAATAGAAAAACTTCCAAACAGCCTTACAGGTGATGTTATCTACCCTGTTGCACCACTTAAAAGTGATGATATATCTGACGCTGAATTTAATGCTTCAAACGAATTTGTAAAGTTTATGAGCGAAGAAAAGGCTGTAAAATTATTTGAAAAATACCATTTTTCTATGTCTTAGAAATGAGGTTTATTATGGATTACTCCCAGATTGATTTTAGTCCGCTTTGGATAAGTCTTAAAACCGGTATTGTGGCTTCATTGGTATCTTTTGTGCTTGGCATACTGGCAGCTTGGTTTGTCGTGAGCAGGCGTGGAAGAACAAGAGGTATATGGGATGGTATTCTTACAATGCCTCTTGTACTGCCGCCGACAGTTGCGGGATATATATTGCTCCGTATATTTAGTACCAGACACAGCTTTGGAAATTTTGTAGATAAGGGACTTTCAATTCATGTCATACATACATGGCTTGGCTGTATCATTGCGGCTACGGTTATTGCATTTCCTCTTATGTACCGAAATGCCAGAGCGGCATTTGAACAGGTAGACGAAAATGTGATATATGCGGCACAGACGCTTGGTCTTAGTGAGTGGACAATTTTCTTTAAAATCCGTATGCCAATGGCAAAACCCGGAATTTTATCGGGGATTACACTTACATTTACAAGAGCACTCGGAGAGTACGGTGCAACATCAATGCTTGCCGGAAACATTGCAGGAAAAACCTCAACAATATCTCAGCAGATAGCGATGGTGATTCAGAGTGGTGATTTTAAAACGGCAGGTTTCTGGTGTATTGTGATAACGGCAATTTCGTTTATCTGTCTTGTTATTATAAATTTTATTACGGGTGACAGATAAGTAAGAAATCTGCAAGAATGAGGATTGATATGGCTTTAATAGTAAAGATAAGAAAAAGACTTGATAATTTTGAATTAAATACGGATATACAGACAGATGACGATATACTGGCACTAAGTGGTGCATCCGGTGCGGGAAAGACTATGATATTAAAATGTATTGCAGGGATAGCAACACCTGACAGCGGTTATATATCACTGAACGGTCGTGTCCTTTTTGACTCGGAAAAAAAGATAAATTTAAAAGCTTCACTTAGAAAAACAGGTTATCTCTTTCAGGATTATGCTTTATTTCCTACAATGACGGCAAGAGAAAATATAAATATTGTTATGAAAAAGAAAAACCATGAACTTGTAGATAAGTGGCTTAGTGCATATGGGCTTGAAAAAGTGGCAGACAATTATCCTAAAAAATTGTCAGGAGGACAGAAACAGCGTGTTGCAATGATTCGTATGCTTGCATCAGACCCGGAGTGTATATTGCTTGACGAACCATTTTCTGCACTTGATGAACATATCAAAAGAAAAATGGAAGTGGAACTTATGGAGATGCTTGAAAATTTTCATAAGCCGATAATTTTTGTTTCGCATAACCGGGAAGAAATCTACAGATTTGCAGATAAAGTATGTTCCGTGGAAGATGGAATTGTAAGCAGGATATATGATAAAAAATATTTTTATTATAAACCTGAGACAAAAGCACAGGCAAAACTAGCAGGGTGTCTGAATTTCTCAAACATAAGCTGGATAGATGAAAGTCATGTGAAAGCGGTTGACTGGGGTGTTACGCTTAAAGTTAAGGCAACAAAAGAAAGTGACTGGGGAAAATATCATAGTATCTGCATTTTTCAAAATGATATAAATATTGGAAAACATTCCTTTACGCATCAGAAAAAATATATTAAAAACGAAAATATAAATTCTGAAACAACAGGAATGTTTGAAGATACGCTAAATACCTTAAAGATAAAAAGTATCTCGCTGTCAGAAGAACTTTATAATACCTGCTGCCTTTGTGAGCTTGAAAACGGTGAGGTTATTACAATGATAAAGCCAAAAGAAAATCAGTTGTTTTCGGATAAATTACAGGATAAATATATTGACTTATTAAATAATGTTAAAAAAATTACAGTAGCAAAAGAATACATACATCTTCTTAAATAACAGTTCAGCCTTGCATTTCTTAAATAAATTGAAGATGATTTCTGTTGCTGATATCATGTCAGGGGGAATATATTAGTGATATATCTTGATAATGCGGCGACTACACTTTACAAACCGCAAGCTGTATATGATGCTGTTATGCACGCAATGAAAAATTATGGAAATTCAGGCAGGGGGTATGGAGAGACATCACTTGAAGCATCAAGGTGTATATTTGAAACAAGAAAGTGCCTTACTGAATTTTTTGGCGGTGACAATGTCTCAGGTCTTATATTTACATCAAATGCGACCGAGGCATTAAATACCGTTATTCATGGACTTTTTAATGAGGGTGACACGGTTATTACCACAAACCTTGAACATAATTCAGTGTTAAGACCTCTTTATTATGCCGGTGAAAGAGGAGTTAAGGCAGACATTGTATCGTGCAGTGGTAATGGGATTGTTGATGCCTCTGGTATAGAAGATATGATAACAAAAGCTACAAAAGCAATCATCTGTACTCACGCATCCAACCTTACGGGGAATGTTGTCGATATAAAAAAGATTGGAGAGATTGCAAAAAAACATAATCTTCTTTTTATAGTGGACGCATCACAGACTGCAGGTGTACTGCCTATAAATGTTAGGGATATGAATATAGACATACTCTGTTTTACAGGACATAAAAGTCTTATGGGACCGCAGGGGACAGGCGGGTTTTATATAAGAAACGGTATAGATATAAGACCTTTAAAAAGCGGTGGGACAGGCATAAAAAGTTTTTTAAGACAACAGCCTGAGGAACTTCCTGAACTGCTTGAAGCAGGGACATTAAACAGCCACGGGATAGCAGGGCTTCTTGCCGCTGTAAAGGAGATAAACACTGTTGGAATTGATAAGATATACAATAAAGAAAACAGACTTATGCAGATATTTTATTCGGGTATAAGCAGGGTAAAAGGCGTAAAAGTCTATGGTGATTTCAGACAGGATAGAGTCCGCTGTCCGATAGTTTCATTAAATATAGGAACGGCAGATTCTTCAGAGATAAGTATGCTCCTTGAAGATGAATTTGGAATAGTCACCAGAGCAGGGATTCATTGTGCTCCGCTTATGCACGAATATTTTGGCACAAAAACACAGGGTATGGTAAGATTTAGTTTTTCGTATTATAATACAGAGGAAGAAGTGACGGCGGCGGCAGATGCAGTAAAAGAAATTGCTAAAAAGGTGGTGGACATATAATTTATCATGGAAGATATAGTTTTTTGTAAAGGCGGTGGATGTACCGCAAAACTTGGAGCAGATGTATTGAAACATATACTTTCAAAAATACCTAAAGGTGAGAAAGATATTTCACTTCTTGTCGGTTATGACAGCAGTGACGATGCGGCAGTATATAGAATATCAGACGATATGGCAATTGTTCAGACACTCGATTTTTTTCCACCGATGGTCGACGACCCGTATATTTTTGGACAGATAGCGGCGGCAAATGCATTAAGTGATGTATATGCGATGGGCGGTGAGGTAAAGACTGCACTAAATATAGTCTGTTTTCCTGAAAAGATGGACTTAAACATTCTTGGAAAGATAATGCAGGGCGGTGCAAAAAAGGTGAATGAAGCAGGTGCCACACTTGCAGGAGGTCATTCCATAGCCGATGACAGTGTAAAATACGGTCTGTCTGTTATGGGACTTGTAAATCCTGACAAAATATATGAAAATAATAAGGCAGAACCGGCTGACATACTTATACTTACAAAAAAACTCGGTGTAGGGCTTGTGTGCAATGCACAGCGTGTCGGACAGGCTTTTAAAGGTTCACTTGATGAAGCAATAGAGTCGATGACTACACTCAATAAAAAAGCGTCTGAGATAAGCAGAAATTATGAAATCCATGCCTGCACTGATGTGACAGGATTTGGATTTTTAGGTCATTTAAACGAGATGATAAATAACAATGTATCGGCGGAGATTGACTCAATATCCATACCTGTTATAAAAGGTGCACTTCATTATGCCGAAGAATTTCTGCTCACGGCAGCAGCACAGCGAAACAGAAATCATGTCGCAGATAATGTGGATTTTTCAGAAAACATAACATTTGCGATGGAAGAGCTGTTATTTGATCCGCAGACATCGGGTGGACTTTTATTTGCCGTAAAGAAAGAAGATGCACTGCCATTTTTAAAAGAATTAAAAAATGAGGGACTTCCGGCGGCGATAGTTGGTCATTTTACGCAAAAAAAAGAAAAAAATATCTATATAAAGTAACAGGAGATTGCGAAACTAATTATATGTTGTATTAATTGTGTGAATATAACATATACTATGGATATAAAGTAAAGGAGAAAAAAGTTATTATGATAACAATAAATGCAATAGGTGATACCTGTCCGATACCGGTAGTTAAGACAAAAAAAGCGATTGAGAAACTTGAAAAACCGGATACGGTTGAGACTCTTGTTGATAATGAGATTGCCGTTGAAAATCTTAAAAAGATGGCTTCACAGATGGGATTTGCAGTTTCAGACAGCAAGATAAATTCCGGGTACAGTGTAAAGATAACCGTGGAGGATATTGATAAAATAAATGACAATAAAATGTCAGTAACAAATGCTAAAGCAACATCCGAGGCTAAAGCAAATTCCATAAAGACAGGTGCGGATGATATGGTTTCATGCAATATTAAAAACAGCGGTGAAAAAGTTGTAGTAATAAAGTCTGAATTTATGGGTGATGGTGATAACGAACTTGGAAAGGTGCTTATCAAAGGCTTTATCTATGCACTTTCGCAGCAGGACGAATTGCCACAGACAATGCTTTTTTATAACGGCGGTGCAAAGATTACAAGTGAAGGCTCTGAGTCGATAGAAGATTTAAAGGCTTTAGAGGAAAAAGGTGTAAAGATATTTACCTGTGGTACTTGTCTAAATTATTACGGACTTACCGAAAAGCTCTGTGTCGGCGAAGCCACAAATATGTATGAAATTACTAAAAAAATGACGGAAGCATCACTTATAGTCTGCCCATAATATTATGTGCGAAAATTGTAAGAGAGAGAGACATACACAGCTTGTGATTTCATTCAAAAATACAACTGCTGCGATGGAAATGGAGAGCAGGGCAAAGAGTGAAAATATTTACGGCAGGATAATACCGCTGCCGTCAAAAATATCGGCAGGGTGTGGTCTTGCTTGGAAGACAGAGCCTGATATGAGAAATGAGACAATAAACTTTATGCAGAAAGAAAAAATTCAGTGGGATGCGGTATATGAACTGGATTTGTTTTAACACTAAAATCATAAGAGAAAGGAAAGAGATATGTTCTATTATAATCAGTATATAAGGGCAAAAAGCCTCGAAGAAGCATATGAACTCTACCAGAAAAGACAAAATTTCATTGTCGGCGGAATGCTTTGGACAAAGATGAAAAATACGACTCTTGGAACAGCGATAGACCTCTGTGAACTGGGGCTTGACGGCATAGAAGAAAATGAAAACGAGTTTCGTATAGGTGCATATGTATCATTAAGGGACATAGAGACAAATGAATCATTAAATAAATATACGGATAATGCCTTTGCCAATTCCGTAAAAGATATAGTCGGTGTCCAGTTTAGAAATGTTGCAACGGTCGGCGGAAGTATATGGGGGCGGTATGGCTTTTCAGATGTTATGACGATATTTAGGGCACTTGGTGCTAAAGTGGAGCTTTTCCATGAGGGTATCATGGAACTTGACGATTTTGTAAAGCTGCCACGCACGGTGAGAGATATACTTGTGTCAGTAATTGTGCCAAAGGAAACCGAAAAGGTAGTTTATCTGAGCCAGAGAAACCAGTCAACAGATTTTCCGGTGCTTACCTGTGCCGTTTCAAAAGGAAAAAGAGGTACTATGGCTGTTATCGGGGCAACTCCATATATGGCTGAGCCTGTATATGACAGTGAAAATATATTATCTGTAACTACAGATGAAAATATTGAAAGATTTGCAGATTATGTGGCAAAAAATATCCGTTTTGGCAGCAATATGCGTGCCAGTGCCGAGTATAGAAAGATAATATGCAATGTTCTTGTAAAAAGGGCATTAAAGACGATAGTATCAGAAAACGAAAAGGAGGAAATCTGCTGATGGAAGTAAAGATTACATTAAATGGAAAAATGATAAAAGATACCGTAGACGCAGATATGCTTCTTATAGATTTTTGCAGGAAACATAAATGTTATTCGGTAAAGAGAGGATGTGAAACAGGAAACTGTGGTCTTTGCACGGTGCTTATGGATGGAAAGCCGATGCTTTCGTGCAGTATTCCTGTCGGCAGGGCAGACGGAAGATGCGTTGATACACTTGAAGGACTGGAGGAAGAAGCTAAAAAATTTACCGGTTATTTTGCAATGCAGGGTGCTGACCAGTGCGGTTTTTGCAATCCGGGATATATAGTTAATATAGTGGCACTTCTCCGTGAAAATCCTGATCCGACTGACGAGGAGATACTTGAGTATCTTTCGGGCAATCTGTGCCGCTGCACGGGGTATCAGAGCCAGCTTCGTTCACTCAGGAATTATCTGAACAGCAAAAAGGAAAATGCACCTATGCAGCTTGAAGCAGAAGTTTTTGGGGCAGACATCGGAAAGGAGTGGAAGAATGAGTGAATTTAACCGTGAAAGAAAAGATTATCATGCAGTAGGAAAAAGTATTCCAAAGAAAGACTCATCACAGCTTCTCCTTGGAAAGCCGGTATTTACCGATGACATAACACCATCGGACTGCCTTGTGGTAAAGCTTCTCAGAAGCCCTCATGCTCATGCCTTAGTTGAGGATATAAACACTGATATTGCAATGAAAGTATCGGGGATAGAAGCTGTTTATACATGGAAAGATGTTCCTGACAAGCGTTTCAGCATTGCAGGCCAGACTTTTCCGGAGCCGTCACCGTATGACAGGCTTATACTTGACAGAAGGGTGAGAAGTGTAGGTGATCCTGTTGCGATAGTTGCGGGTGAGAGTGAGAAAGCTGTTGATAAAGCATTAAAACTTATAAAAGTAAAATATCAGGTACTCGAACCTGTACTTGATTTTCACAAGGCACTTGACAATCCCATACTTGTGCATCCGGAGGATAACTGGATGTCATATGGCAATACGGGTGATGTTAAGAGAAATCTTATACACCATGAGGAAGATGAACATGGTGATGTAAATGCAGTATTTAATGACTGTGAGGAGATAATAGAGCATACCTGGCATATAAAGGCGGCACAGCAGGCTTACATGGAAACGATAAGGGCGTACTGTGAGATTGACAGATATGGCAGACTTCATTGCATAAGTTCAACGCAGATAGTTTTTCATATCAGAAGAATACTTGCAAATGCACTCGATATTCCAAAATCGATGGTGCGTGCGGAAAAACCACGCATAGGCGGAGGTTTTGGGGCAAAACAGACAGCCGTATGTGAAGTCTATCCGGCTTTTGTTACATGGATGACAAAAAAGCCGAGCAAACTTATTTACAGCAGAAATGAATGTCAGATAATATCTTCACCCCGCCATGAAATGGAAGTGACGGTTCGTCTTGGTGCAATGAAAGACGGCAGGATAAGAGCGATAGACCTTTATACGCTGTCAAACGGAGGAGCATACGGTGAACACAGCACAACGACCGTTGGACTTTCAGGCCACAAATCACTGCCGCTTTATACGGGCGGATGTGAAGCGACAAAATTTTCATGTGATGTTGTCTACACGAATGTTCAGGCAGCAGGAGCATATAGAGGATACGGGGCAACACAGGGAATTTTTGCACTCGAATCTGCTGTAAATGAACTTGCGGAAAAACTTCATATAGATCCGGTTGAGATAAGGATGAAAAACATTGTAAGAGAGGGAATGTTCATGCCTGCATACTTTGGTGAGACAGCGAATGCCTGTGCATTGGATAGGTGTATAGAGCATTGTGCCGCAAATTTCAACTGGGCTGAGAAATATCCGGTCAGGGATATGGGAAACGGCAAAGTCAGGGCAGCAGGAATGGCACTTGCGATGCAGGGTTCGTGCATCTCAAATGTTGATGTGGGTTCATGTACATTAAAACTTTCAGACGATGGAACATATAATATGATGATAGGTGCGGCTGACATGGGAACAGGCTGTGATACCATTCTTTCGCAGATGGCAGCAGAAGTCCTAGACTGTGATGCAGATAAAATTTCCGTTTTTGGTGCAGACACAGACGCATCACCTTATGATTCAGGTTCTTATGCTTCATCAACAACTTACATCACGGGAATGGCTACACAAAATGCCGCTTTAAAACTTCGTGAAAACATAATGAAGATAGGTGCAGGGCTTCTCGGCTGTTCTTCTGAAGATGTAGATTTTGATGGCGAGAAAGTGTATATGACGGAATATGAAAAATCGGTCAGCCTTGCGGATATTGCTACAAAATCACAGGTAAACAATAATATCCCTGTCGATGTGACCGAGACATATTCATCACCTGTATCACCGCCGCCGTATATGGTCGGAATGGTTGAGATAGAGCTTGACAAAGAAACAGGAAGCGTAAAGATACTTGATTATCAGGCGGTTGTCGACTGCGGAATACCGGTAAATCCAAACCTTGCAAGAGTTCAGACAGAGGGCGGTATAGGACAGGGGATAGGCATGGCACTCTATGAAAATGTCACATACAGTGCAGAGGGAAAGATTGCCGAGAACAGCCTTATGCAGTATAAAATTCCAACAAGACTTGATGTAGGAAATATAAATGTTGAGTTTGAAACAAGCTATGAACCGTCAGGACCTTTCGGTGTAAAGTCGATAGGAGAGATAGTTATAAATACCCCTGCACCGGCTCTTGCACACGCAATATACAGGGCAACCGGAGTGTGGCACAGAACAGTTCCGTTCACACCTGAAAAAATCCTTATGGGGATGATTGATCCTGAGTGGAAAGAGATTGACCACCGTATCATATAGTAGTCTGGCGGCTGAGGTGAAAAGCTTCGACGGATTAGTCTATATTGATTGAACAGGGATATAGATAATAGCATTCACACACGTTGCTTATATAAAATTAAGATTGTTTCGCAAATATATAAAATCAAAAAATATGATACACATTATATATATGGCGGCTGGGAACAGCCGCCGTTTTGGAAGTAATAAACTCTTACATATCTGGCAGGGAAAAATGCTTTACAGACATACGCTTGATATGTTATCAGATATTGTAAGCAGCAGAAAAATAAACGAAGATATAGATTACGACATAACACTTACTGTTGTAACACAATACGACAGGATAATAGCTGACCTTGATGGCAGAAAAGATATAAATACCGTGTTTTGCGGTGATAGCAGGCTCGGTGCGTCATATACGATAAAAGCAGGGATAAATAGTTTGATGGGCAGGTTGAAAAAAGACGACTGGCTTTTGTTTATCGTTGCGGACCAGCCGTATCTTAGCGAAAAGACGATACTTAAATTTATCGAGGCAGCATCGCAAGATAAAAAAAGTGAAGATTACAAAATGCTTTTGGCGAATGGTGAAAAAAATAATGGTGATTATGAAAATATTTTGTCAGAAGAAAAAAACAGCAAAGATTACAAGGTATTTTCAGCAAGATATAGGGCAAAAGCAGGAAATCCATGTATGTTCTCCTGCGAACTTATCCCTGAACTGTTGGAGTTAAGCGGTGACAGCGGGGGCAGAAAAGTCGCAAAAAGACATGAATGTTTTTATATAGATGTTGAAGACGGGAAAGAATTGTTTGATATTGACAGTGAAAAAGATATTAATATTTATTCTCAGGATTGATGTTATCCGTCAGTTATACGCCAATTAACATTTTTTATAAGATTACATTCATATGTGTAATAGCTCGGCTTTGTAACAGTTCAGCCTTTCATTTATTACATTCATAAACTTGACTTATTGTGCTGTTAGCATATATAATATTTAATAATTACGAAATTAATAGGAGGATTTTGATAATGATCAAGCTTTACGACAACGGTGTATATCTTGTAAACGGTTCTGAGATCGTTGAGGATAATGCACAGGCTTTAGATGCCGTTTTAGCAAAAACAGGCAAAAAAGTCACTAAGGAAGAGGCAGCTAAGGGTACTATGGCTTATGGTATTCTTGAAGCACACAATACTTCAGGCAACATGGAAAATCTTCAGATTAAGTTTGACAAACTTACTTCGCATGATATTACATTTGTAGGTATCATCCAGACAGCTCGTGCATCAGGACTTGAAAAGTTTCCTGTACCATATGTTCTCACAAACTGTCACAACAGTCTTTGTGCAGTAGGTGGAACTATCAATGAAGATGACCATATGTTTGGACTTACCTGTGCTAAGAAATATGGTGGAATGTATGTACCACCTCATCAGGCTGTCATACATCAGTTTGCAAGAGAGATGCTTGCAGGCGGCGGAAAGATGCTTCTTGGTTCTGATTCACATACACGCTATGGTGCACTTGGTACAATGGCTATGGGTGAGGGCGGACCGGAGCTTGTAAAACAGCTTTTGAACCGTACATATGATATTCCTATGCCGGGTGTCGTAGCAGTTTATCTTACAGGAAAGCCAAATAAGGGCGTGGGTCCTCAGGATGTGGCTCTTGCCATTATAGGAGCAGTATTTGGAAACGGCTATGTAAACAATAAAGTCATGGAATTTGTTGGTGATGGTGTTGCAAACCTCAGTGCTGATTTTAGAATAGGTATAGATGTTATGACAACGGAAACAACTTGTCTTTCATCAATCTGGACAACAGATGACAAGATAAAGGATTTCTATGATATTCACAAGCGTCCGCAGGATTTTAAGGAACTTAAGCCGGATGCAGTTGCTTATTATGACGGTATGGTATATGTTGACCTCAGCAAGATTAAGCCTATGATAGCAATGCCTTTCCATCCAAGCAATGTCTACACTATTGATGAACTTAACGCAAATCTTATGGATATTCTTGACGATGTTGAGAAGAAAGCACTTGTAAGTCTTGACAATAATAAGGTTAAATATACTCTTAAAGACAAGGTTCACAATGGCAGACTTTATGTAGAGCAGGGTGTCATTGCAGGATGTGCAGGCGGTGGATTTGAAAATATCTGTGATGCTGCTGATATTCTCCGTGGAAAATATATCGGTGCGGATGAGTTCTCTTTAAGTGTTTATCCGTCAAGCCAGCCTGTATTTATGGAACTTGTTAAAAACGGCAGGATTGCAGACCTTATGGAGACAGGTGCTACTATACGTTCGGCATTCTGTGGTCCTTGCTTTGGTGCAGGTGATGTTCCTCCAAACAATGGACTTTCTATCAGACATTCGACAAGAAACTTCCCTAACAGAGAGGGTTCTAAGGTCACAAGCGGTCAGATAGCATCAGTTGCACTTATGGATGCACGTTCTATTGCGGCAACAGCGGCAAACAAGGGTTATCTTACATCGGCAGAAAATGTGGATGTAGATTTCACAAAGCCTAAATACTTCTTTGACAGCACTATTTATGAGAACAGAGTTTACAATGGTGTTGGAAAACCGGATTCTGATGTTGAGATAAAATTTGGTCCAAACATCAAAGACTGGCCTGCAATGTCAGCACTTACCGATGATATTGTTATCAAAGTCGTTTCAGAGATACATGACCCGGTAACTACAACAGATGAGCTTATCCCATCAGGAGAAACTTCATCATTCCGTTCAAATCCTTTAGGACTTGCCGAGTTTACACTTTCCCGTAAAGACCCTGAGTATGTAGGTCGTGCAAAAGCAGTTGCAAAAGCTGAAAAGGCAAGAGTTGCGGGCGAAGATATATTTACAGCATGTCCTGAAGTAAAAGATGTATTTGAAAAGATAAATGCAAAATTTGATGTTAAGCCGGAAAATACACAGATTGGAAGTATGATATATGCCGTTAAGCCTGGTGATGGTTCTGCACGTGAGCAGGCAGCTTCATGTCAGAAAGTTCTCGGTGGTTTTGCAAATATTGCAAAAGAATATGCTACAAAGAGATACCGTTCAAATCTTATCAACTGGGGTATGCTCCCATTTATCTATGATGAGGACGAGCTTCCGTTCAAGAATGGAGACTACATCTTTGTAAAAGATATAAAGAAATCAGTTGAAGACAAGATTGACACTATCAAGGCATATGTTGTCGGTGATGAAATGAAAGAATTTGAGCTTCATCTTGGAAAACTTACAGATGCAGAGCGTGAGATAATCGTTAAGGGATGTCTTATCAATTACTACCGTTCGCAGATGTAATTGTATCTGAGCTATATATTGAAATATAAAGAATGTCTGTGATAAAAGATATTTTGTCACAAATTGATGCCATACATTGTCTATAAATGTGTGATATATGACTTTTAGTTTCAATACAGATAAATTTATAAATATTTAAAACTGTCATCCGGGATATATCTGATATATTTTGGATGGCAGTTTGTTATTTAAAAAAACGGAGAATATAAAAGATGAACAATATGAAAGTTAAATTTAAGAGCAGGCTTCTTATAAGTTTTCTCTTAGTCTCGCTTGTATTTTCGGGATGTCAGAATTTATCCGAGATAAGTGATAAATACAGCACTTCATCAGCAGGGTATGAAAGTTCTGTGCAAGACGACAGTTCAGAAAGCAGCAGTAATTCTAAAAATAATGCACTGTCTGGCAAGAGTGGGCTTACACATACCTCGTATAATGGTGAGCCGTACGGAATAATTTCAAATAACAAACCTGATTTTACGAATAAGCAAAAGAAAAGCACGCAGATATTTGAAAATTACAGTGAACTTGACAGTCTTGGAAGATGTGGTGCTGCATTTGCCAATATATGTAAGGAACTTATGCCGGCTACAAAACGAACAGGTATAGGTATGATAAAACCGAGCGGCTGGCAGACTGCAAAATATGCAGGTATAGTTGATGGCAATTATCTCTATAACCGTTGCCATCTTATAGGTTTCCAGCTTGCAGGAGAAAATGCAAATGAGAAGAATCTCATTACCGGAACAAGATATATGAATGTGACGGGAATGCTGCCTTTTGAGGATGAAGTCGCAGATTATGTAAAGAGAACAAATAACCATGTTTTATATAGGGTTACTCCGGTATATAAGGGAAACAATCTTGTGGCTGAAGGAGTTAAGATGGAGGGTTACTCTGTTGAAGATAAAGGCAGGGGAGTATGCTTTAATGTCTTTGTGTATAATGTCCAGCCGAAGATAACTATAGATTATGCTACAGGAAAAAGCAGTCTGTCGGGAGATAAGAGCGAAAATAGTTCGGTGTCTGACAGAAAGAACGGTTATTCGTCAGCACGAAAAAAGGTTTCAAAAGTTCAAAGATATATATTAAATACAAATACGAAAAAATTTCATCTGCCATCATGTAGCAGTGTAAATGATACGCTGATAAAAAACAGAAAATCTTTTAAGGGTGATAGGGAAAAACTTATCAAGGAAGGATATGAACCTTGTAAGAGATGCAATCCGTAAGCGGTCTGTTATTTTAAACTTGCGTATTATCCTAAAAAAAGATATAATTAAAACTTAGAAATGTAATGTATTCTCGGAGTATTCTGAATGAAGAATTTCGAGATGGATTTTTGATATACAATAACATTTTCGCAATACATACAAAGTATGTATGCGTACAAGGTGTGTACGACGAGAAAATGGAAACAGTATATCAGAAATCCAGCCGAAATGACTCGTTTTGAGAAGATTCTGAGAGTACATATGTATAAAAAAGGAGAAAATTAATGGCAGCGGCTTCAAATAAAAGAATGACAAAAGAAAAAATTGAGGTCAACGATAAAAATAAAAAAGAAAATGAAAGTGTTTTTGAAAGCAATGCTTCAGGAAAAAGCAGACAGAAAACTTCGAGAGCGGGAGCTTCAAAAAAGGCAGGGCATCAGACAGCCGCAAAAACTACAACCAGAAAGAAAACACCGGTAAAGATAGATATTACACATCAGCGTAAAATTCAGGATGTGACTGAATACAGGGACAGGCTTGCATTTGAGACAGGAATTACACTTATTGTTATAGGAATAGTGGCAGTCTTTTTATATATCAGTTTCTTTGGACTTGGCGGAGTGGTCGGAAGAGTTTTTGGTGGAATTTGCTTTGGATTTTTCGGCTGGGCAGCATGGTTTATTCCTCTGGGGATATTTATAGGTTATATATTTACGATGGTAAACAGGGGTGACAGACGAGTTCCCAGAAAAATGGGAGGCATTATTGGAGCCTTTGTATGTATGTTGGCAATAACTGACCTTTTGACCGGAAAAGAGATTATAACTGAATACTATACTTCAAACCATGTTTTACATCATGGTTATTTTGAGTGCATGAATCTTACACTTCAGGATGTTCTTGAGAGTGGAAAGAGCAGCGGTGGTCTTATTGGAAGATGGATAAGTTCATTATTAACAAAAGTATGTGGTTCTGTCGGAGCGTGTATTTTGCTGTTTGCACTTTTGCTGCTAAGTTTTTTTGTCTTTGAGGGCATTGAGATTATGGCGGCACTTAGAAAAAGAAATGCATACAGAGAAGAAATGGAAAGATTGTATGGAGAAGTAAAAGATGAAATTGATTTTAGTGAGCCGTCATATACCGTGCTTAGAGGAAAAACAGCAATTAGTCCGTTTGGTGAGCGAAGCAGGTGTAAAGAGGAAAAACAGGAAGAAACAGACATACGCAAAAAGTACAGCCATGCAAGTGAAAATAATATAAAAAACAAGAACAAATTTGATTATGTTGAGAGAGTACGGGAAAATTCAGATAATGTTATGCAGTCGGTTGATCTTAAAATGATGGGAAAGTTTCTTGATGAACAGAAAAAGAAGCAATCCATTAAAGAAAAAACAAAAAAAGAAAATAAAATAAACAAAGCTGCGGATGTAAGTGAGATTATAAAGGACAGTAACGAAACAGAAAGTATAAGTGAAAAAAGCAGTGCAGATACACAAAATCAAAAGAAAGATACAATTTTAAAAAGCGGTAGCACACTTAATGCTGCTGATTTAAAATCATATGAAAAAAAGCCTGATAAAGAACCGATTCCAATATTCAGGGAAGAGATGAATCAGAAATTTGGGAGAGGTTTTGGGAGTAGTTTAAAACAGCAGGATTCCCCAAAAAATGAGACAATAGTAAATGAGAGTACAGCATATGAGAACTCTGCTTTTTCTAAAGATTATAAACCTGAAATAATAAAGGCGGACAAAGAAGAGGAAGAATGCAGGAAAGCGGCAGAAGAAGCGTCGGCAGCTTCTATGCAGGATTTTGAAACTCAAAAATATGACGATACACAAGTAGAAAAGCATTTTAAAGACGAAAACGATAAAGAGACAGTAGTAGACATCGACGATACTGCGGTAGAAAAAACAGAAGTGAATATGAGTGATGCGGCTGAAAAAGATAAAATGGAAGTCGGTGAAAATCTGTATTCATATGATACCACACAAGTAGAAAGTTATGATACACAGGCAGATGTTGAAGCCGAAAATGTGAGTGCAGAGGAAAATAACGATGGCGATGATAATGATAATTATAATGATAATGCACTGTTTATAGAACCGAAAGAAGCAGTTTCTTATAAAAAGCCTGAAAGAGCTGATAAACACGGAAAGTTTGGCGGTGATGACTATGTTTCGGCATCAGAGTCATTTAATGCACTGAACAAGACAAAAGTGGAAGAACCTGTTATAGAGAGGGCATATGCATTTCCACCGATAGAGCTTCTCGGTGAGCCGGTACATAATAATGATTCATTAAGTGACACTGAACTTAGAGAGACTGCTCAAAAATTACAGGATACATTAAAAAGTTTTAATGTTGATGTAAAAATGGGTGCTGTTACCTGTGGTCCTACAGTAACGAGATATGAACTTTTACCTGAACAGGGTGTGAGAGTAAACAAGATTACCAAGCTCACTGATGATATAAAGTTAAGCCTTGCAGCACAGAGTATCCGTATAGAAGCACCTATACCGGGTAAATCGGCAGTTGGCATCGAGGTGCCAAATCCTACACCAAGTTCTGTTTATTTCAGGGAACTTCTTGAGGGAGAGGCATTTGAAAAAGCTAAGTCACCGCTGACTTTTGCGGTAGGTAAGGACATATCAGGAAAACTTATCCTTACAGATATAGGTAAAATGCCGCATCTTCTTATTGCGGGTGCAACCGGTTCCGGAAAATCAGTCTGCATAAATACGCTTATAATGAGTATTTTATATAAATCCGATCCAAATGATGTCAAACTTATAATGATAGATCCTAAGGTTGTTGAACTTAGCGTATATAATGGAATCCCTCATCTTATGTGTCCGGTAGTGACGGATGCAAAAGAGGCAGCCGCAACGCTTAACTGGGCAGTTAGAGAGATGAGTGACAGATATAATAAATTTACGGAGCTTGGTGTGAGAAATATTGCAGGATATAATGATAAGATAAAGAAAGTTGAAAATCCTGAAAAGGCGGGCTTTGCAAAGATGCCGTACATAGTTGTTATAGTTGACGAGTTTGCCGACCTTATGATGGTTGCATCAAAAGATGTTGAAGATGCAGTATGCCGTCTTGCACAGCTTGCCAGAGCCGCAGGTATTCATTTGGTACTCGCAACACAGCGTCCGTCAGTAAATGTTATAACAGGTACGATTAAGGCAAATATACCGTCAAGAATAGCATTTTCGGTATCATCTGCTATAGATTCAAGAACAATACTTGACAGGGGTGGTGCGGAAAAACTGCTTGGAAAAGGTGATATGCTTTTCTTTCCATCGGGTTATTCAGAACCTATCAGAGTGCAGGGAGCATTTGTCATGGATGAGGAAGTCAGTGATGTAGTCGAGTTCCTTAAAAATAACAATGAAGAACCTCAGTATAATGACAAGGTTACTGAAATTGTTGAGGATGAAACAAATGATTCAAAAGACTATGACAGGGATTCAAAATCTGATAGAGATGAATATTTTGAGGAGGCGGGCAGATTTGTCATAGAGTCTGACAGAGCTGCTGCCGGACAACTTCAGAGAAAATTTTCAATTGGATTTAACAGGGCAGGGAGGATAATAGATCAGCTTCATGATGCGGGAGTTGTAGGTCCGGCAGAAGGAACAAAACCCCGTAAGGTGCTTATGAGCAAAAATGAATTTGAAATGATGCTTGGCAATGCACCGGAGCCGGTATCTGACGAGGAGATAGATGCTATCTCAGAAAAATTCGGACAGGATTCGGAGAGATTTGTGCAGCAGTAAAGTAAACAGCTATTTATTATAATACAGTTTAGAAAAGAGGAAAAAATGGGAAACAACATAAATGATGGATATGCAGACAGTAACAGGTTTTCGGATAAAGCACTGCTTATCTATAATGATTTTTTGCACAGCGGCAAATTTCTAACGCATTATAAATGGCTTAAAAACGCCGCCGAGACTTACGATATAAAGCTTGAACTCATGGGAAATTCCGAATTTCTGTGTTCGTATGGAACTTCTTTTGACAAAGAGCTTATCGAAACTCTTGGAAAATACAGGTTTATCCTTTTCTGGGATAAAGACATAAGACTTGGAAAGAAGTTCACGAACATATGCAAAAAGATTAACATTCCTATTTATAACAATATCCGTGCGATAGCTGACTGTGATGATAAATCCGCAACATATGAAAAGATAGGGCAGTGGAATGACTGCCACGATACTTTGGAGCAGATAAAAATGATTCCGACGATAGTTGCACCTATGACATACGAAAATATAGGATATACGGACATGAATTTTTTGGATAAAGTTGCTGAAAAGTTTGGTTTTCCGTTTGTGATAAAAGAATGTTTTGGTTCATTTGGTATGCAGGTATATATGGCTCATGATATGGATGAACTTAAAAAGAGAGTCAGTGATATAGGCGGAAAACCTATGATATTTCAGAAGTTTATAGAAAAAAGCAGTGGATTTGATGTAAGACTTCAGGTCGTAGGTGATGAAGTGGTGGCTGCAATGTACCGATATACAGATGATGGAGATTTCAGAGCCAATATAACGCATGGTGGTAAGATGAAAAGTTATGAACCGGATGCAAGTGAGATAAAGCTTGCGACTGATACGGTAAAGGCGCTAGGACTTGATTTTGCCGGAGTTGACCTATTGTTTTCAAATGGTGCAGATATGCCTGCCGATATGGTATGTGAGGTAAACTCAAATGCTCATTTTAAAAATATATTTGATTGCACAGGCGTAAATGTTGCTGATGAAATAATGAAATATATAATGTCACGATGAAAGGTCATGTGTAAATTTTGAAAAATCGTGTATTACGCAGATAACGAAACACATAATGTCACGCTGAAAATATAGATTTAAAATAGCTTTTGACCTTGACGGGTGCTGTGTATTGTTGTACAGCTATCTGCTTTTGATGATTACAACTAAAAACTGCGTATATAGAATGGAGAACAAGTGAAAACAGCATATATTATTTATTATGATAAAGAAGCTCAGAAAAACAGCGGTTTTATAGAAATGCTTATGACAGAGTTTTTCAAATATGATATAGTTTTAGAATATGTATCTTACGAAGTCACGGCTGCAATGTCCGGCAATGTGTTTAAAAACAGTTTTAATGATGCTGTTTTTGTTATAAACCGCACAAGGGAGTACAGGCTAAGCAAAAGATTTGAAGATATAGATATAAAAGTTTTTCATTCCTCTAAGATAACTGAACTTGGAAATAACAAATACAAGACTTACTGTTATCTGAAAGATTATTTTAAAAGAAAAGGTTTTGAACCGGAAAATCAAAAAGAATGGATAGCAGATACGGTTTTTGTAAAAGCCGATGAGCTAAAACAGACAACAGATAAATACAACGGAAATGATTATGTGATTAAATCTGTTGACGGACACGGCGGCAGTGAAGTTTTTCTGTTGGAAAGTTGTGTATATGAAAAGCTTAAGGGACATGACTGCATCTTGCAAAAACGCATAGACAGTGACAGCAACGATATAAGGGTTTACATATTATTTGGCGAGATATATGCGGCGGTATTAAGGCATGGAACAGACGGTTTTAAGTCAAATTTTTCTCTTGGTGGAAGTGTCTCAGAATATTTTCCGGATGAAAAACAGCGTAATTTTATCGGAAATTTTATTGAAGCTTTCGGAAAAGATGAGCTTAAAATGGCAGGAATAGATTTTATACTTACAAAAGACGGCAGACTTATTTTTAATGAACTGGAAGAAATGGTCGGTTCACGAATGTTGTATAATTGTTCAAAACATGATATAGTAAAAGAATATGTAGAACTTGTACAACGAAAATTAAATCTTTAATAATTGATACTTCATGCTCAATGTATCAGAAATTTAATTTCTATTGTACTGATTTCAAAAAATGAAGTAAATATTCTGTGATAATTACAGAATATTTAAGAGACAAAAATTATTTACAAATAAAATTGCAATATCTTATAAAATACGATGCTTATGGTAGCAGTGTATTTTATGTGAAGACTATGCAGGAAAGAGGTTACAGGATGAAAAGTGATATTGAAATCGCACAGGAAGCGGAACTTATTCATATTCGCGAGGTTGCAAAACAGCTTGGGATTGCAGAAGATGACTTAGAGCTTTATGGCAAATACAAAGCAAAAATTTCAGATGAGCTTTGGGAACAGGTAAAAGACAGGGAGGACGGTAAGCTTGTTCTTGTCACAGCCATAAATCCGACACCGGCAGGTGAGGGAAAGACAACAACATCTGTAGGTATCGGTCAGGCTATGGCAAAGCTTGGAAAGAAAGCAGCTATTGCACTTCGTGAGCCATCACTTGGACCATGTTTTGGTATAAAAGGCGGGGCAGCCGGTGGCGGATATGCACAGGTTGTACCTATGGAAGACTTAAATCTTCATTTTACTGGAGATTTTCATGCGATAACATCGGCAAACAATCTTTTGGCAGCTATGCTTGATAATCATATCAAACAGGGCAATAAACTCGGGATTGATACAAACCAGGTAGTATGGAAACGCTGTATGGATATGAATGACCGTGTTCTCAGAAATATTGTGGTAGGACTTGGAAGACCGGTAGACGGTGTTGTTAGAGAAGACCACTTTATCATATCTGTTGCTTCAGAGATTATGGCTATACTCTGTCTTGCCGACAATATGAAAGATTTAAAAGACAGGCTTGGCAGAATGATAGTTGCATACAATTATGAGGGAAAGCCTGTTACTGCGTCTGAGTTAAATGCAGTCGGAGCTATGGCGGCACTTTTAAAAGATGCCATCAAACCAAATATGGTTCAGACATTGGAGCATACACCTGCATTTGTGCATGGAGGACCTTTTGCAAATATAGCACACGGATGTAACAGCGTGCGTGCAACAAAGACAGCACTTAAACTTGCAGACTATACTATTACTGAGGCAGGTTTTGGTGCGGACCTCGGTGCAGAAAAATTCTTCGACATAAAATGCCGCATGGCAGGTCTTAAACCTGATGCAGTTGTACTCGTGGCAACAGTAAGAGCATTAAAATACAATGGCGGAGTACCAAAAGATAAACTTTCAGAAGAAAATCTTGACGCATTGAAGAAAGGTATCGTAAACCTTGAAAAACATATCGAAAATGTTGCTAAATTTGGAGTTCCTTGCGTTGTTACACTCAACAGGTTTGTGACGGATTCAGATGCTGAACTTGAATATGTAAAGAATTTCTGTGAGGAGCGAAATTGTGACTTCGCACTCTCAGAAGTATGGGAGAAAGGCGGAGAAGGCGGAGTTGAACTTTGCAAGAAGATTATCAACACACTTGAGACAAAAGAAAGCCATTTCAAACCACTCTATGATATAAATCTTTCTATCAGAGAAAAGATTGAGACTATTGCAAAAGAGATTTACGGTGCTGCAAGTGTTACCTATGACGCAGCCGCTGCAAAATCCATTGACAGACTTGAAGAACTCGGTTATGGAAATACACCTATCTGTATGGCAAAAAACCAGTATTCATTATCTGATGATGCAAAGAAGCTTGGAAGACCTGAAAACTTCAATATAAATATCCGTGAGGTTTATGTCTCAGCCGGTGCAGGTTTTGTCGTTGCAATCACGGGTACTGTCATGACAATGCCGGGACTTCCGCTTCATCCGGCTGCTGAGAGGATAGATGTAAATGATGATGGAGTTATTATCGGATTATCATAAGTCTGACAATGTTTAGACACAATAAAAATGTATAATATATGAAAAACAAAATAACAAAATTGTCAAATTTCAAAAAGGTTACTATTATACAGCTATGTATGTGGTAACGAAAGACGAAAAGGAGTGCAGGTCTTTTAGAACTGCACTCCTTGAGTTTATCATAGGGAGGTTTTAGATGAAGTTTATCATTTATATAAAAGAAAGGACCGGTTTATTTTTGATGCTTATGGTAATCGGTGTAATCCTTTCTTATAGTGGAAAGGAACACGCATCGGCACAGAATGTATATGTTGATGACCAGGGCTTTTATTATACGGAAAATACGGATGGAACATTTAATGTTGCGGCATATCAGGGAGAGGGAGGTTCGGTGACTATACCTGAGCGTATTAATGATGGACAGGTTGTTTCGATTCTTGATGGAGTGTTTTATAAGAATTCTACTATTACAAATATTTATATTCCGGATACGATAACAACCATAGGAATAGATGCATTTGGTTATTGTACTAAATTAAAAAGTGTAAGACTTCCGCAAAAACTCACTGCCATTCCTATGGAGTGTTTTGTTTATTGCTCTTCATTGACAAAAATCACGCTGCCGTCATCATGCAGCCAGATAGGATATAATGCATTTTCAGCCTGCAAAAATCTTTATCAGGTAAATGTGACAAAAAATGTTAAGTCGATAACATCTTCATCATTTACTGATTGCAATAAAAAAAGACTTACGATAGTTGCACCTAAAAATTCATATGCGGTAAAATATGCAAAAAAATACAGTATAATGACAACCACTTCAAAGGCTACAAAGCTTTCAAATAAAAGTAAGAGCATGATAGCAAAAGAAAAGTTTCAGCTTTATTTGTATAATCCGTCAAAGAGCATAAAATGGAAAAGTAATCACTCGTCGATTGCATCTGTAAACAGCGGCGGAAAGATTACCGCAAAAAGGAATGGAAAGGTTACCATAACTGCGATTTGCAATGGTAAAAGTTACAGTTGTAAGATTACGGTTAAAGCTAAAACAAACAGTTCAACATTGCGTGTCATATATAAGCAGTATGTAAAACCGGGCATGAGTGATTATGAAAAGGTAGCTGCCGCACACAAATGGCTTATACAGAATGTTAAGTATGACAAAAGACTTTATACGACCGGAACAGTCCCTTATGTAAGCCATACGGCAAAAGGTGCGTTTAAATACGGAGTAGCGGTTTGTGATGGTTATTCAAAGGCATTTATGACGATTATGGAGCATTATAATATTCCGTGCATGATGGTAACCGGAGGTCAGCACGCATGGAATCTCGTAAAGATAAAAAATAAATGGTATCATGTTGACTGTACCTATGATGATCCTATTGTAAACTGGAGTTTTAATAATACTCATGTATATAAGACATATTTTTTGAAAACAGATGCGTATATGGCAAAGGACCATACATGGCTTAAAAAGTATTTTCCTAAGGCAAAATCTACATCAGTTGATAAAAATTATAGGACAAAATAGATTTTTAATAGTATGTTAGCTGTTATTGAAGCATATCAGGAGTGGGACAAGATGCTTTACTGACAGCGAAAAAAACACCCCAAAAAGCATTGTTTATATGTAATGTTTTTTGGGGTGTTTTAATAAAAATATGTTTTTAATAATACTACCTGTATAATGTGATAATAAGCACATAAATGTGGTGCAGTATTAAGAGTATCTAATTAGTTTCCTTTAAATTTGGACTCGCAGTAAACACATCTGTATATTCTGTGTTCACGGTTTGTAAGCTTAAATTTGTGTGGAAGTTCCTGCTCTATGGATGTTATGCAGCGTGGGTTTTTACATTTTATTATGTTTGTTACCGTTTCCGGTAATTCAAGCAAATGCTTTCCGACTATTTTATTATCTTTTATAATATTGATAGTAATCTTATGGTCAAGAACTCCTAATACATTCAGGTCTATATTGAGATTACCCTCAATTTTGATTATGTCTTTTTTGCCCATTTTATTGCTTTTGGCATTTTTAATGATAGCAACCTGGCAGTCCATTTTTTCGAGATTGAGATATTCATATATCTTCATGGCTCCGCCCGGCTGTATATGGTCTATAACGATTCCTTCTTTTAAACCGCTGATATTAAGCATGGTATAATTCCCCTTTCTTTATTTTCTGATATGGCTTAGCATTTATCTTTAAGACCGAGCAATGTAATGATAAGTGCCATTCTTGCATATACTCCATAGTGAACCTGTTCAAAATAAACAGCTCTCGGATCATCATCGACATCAGTAGATATTTCGTTTACACGCGGGAGAGGATGGAGAACATACATATCATCCCTTGCCAGTTTCATTTTTTCACGGTCAAGTATGAAGCTGTCTTTTAATCGTATGTAATCTTCCTCGTTGAAGAAGCGTTCACGCTGAACCCTTGTCATGTAGAGAATATCAAGTTCAGGCATATATTTTTCAAGCTCATTAGTCTCTACATATTCAATATTCTTTGCGTCTAAGACTTCCTGTCTGAGATAATCAGGTATCTTCAGTTCGTTTGGAGATATGAGAATAAAGCGTACATTTTCATATCTTACCATTGCATTGATAAGAGAGTGTACCGTACGGCCAAACTTAAGATCTCCGCACATACCTATAGTCATATTGTCAAGACGGCCTTTGAGGGATTTGATAGTAAGAAGATCTGTAAGTGTCTGGGTCGGATGATTGTGACCGCCGTCACCTGCGTTTATAACAGGAATTTTAGAGTACATTGATGCAACTGTAGGTGCACCCTCTTTAGGATGGCGCATGGCACATATGTCGGCAAATGACGAAATAACTCTGATAGTATCTGCGACACTCTCTCCTTTTGACGCTGAGCTTGAATCAGCCGAAGAAAAACCAAGTACCTTACCACCGAGATTAAGCATTGCTGATTCAAAACTAAGACGGGTTCTTGTACTTGGTTCGTAAAATAAAGTGGCTAATTTCTTTCCATCACATACATGGGAATATTTTTCAGGATTCTGCATAATAGCTTGTCCTAAGGATAAAATTTCATCTAATTCTTCAATAGATAGATCAAGTGGACTTATTAAATGTCTCATGGTTACCCCCTATAAAATGTATTTTTCTAATTTTACTACAATGATTAAAAGTATTCAATAGTGATAAATAAAAAAATGAAAAAAATTGTAACAGTTCAGCCATAAAAAGGTAATTGGCAATACAATGAGCTTGTTCATTGTATTGTTAAGTACCTTTTTATGGTAGAATAGCCTTTCATTTCTGAAATGAGTAAACATAAGCTGCAAAGCAGCGACTGACAGCTCGCTGGCAGGTTTATGAATGTAAGAAATGCAAGGCTGAACTGTTACAAAAAATATAACAGTTCAGCCATAAAAATTGAATTTAATTTATTGAAATGGGAAATCTTATCAATAGCAGATATTGATTTATCAGAATGGTTAGTGTAAGCTAACTATCGAAAAGACTTGTATCAGGCGTACATGAATATAAGTCGGTGTTTTAGTTCGTAAAGTCATTGCGTGCAGATGATTCAGTATCTGCTGTAATATATTTGCGGTATCAATTATATTCTGTTACAAACTAATAGCTATAGTACGCAGAAAAGAGGTAATGATGACATATTTAGAGATTGAAAAGGTAGTAGGCAGAGAAATTCTTGATTCAAGAGGAAATCCGACAGTTGAGGCAGAGGTTCATCTTATTGATGGAACAGTAGGCAGGGGAACAGCACCGTCCGGGGCATCGACAGGTGAATTTGAGGCACTTGAATTAAGAGACGGGGATAAAGAAAGATATTTAGGCAAAGGTGTCACAAAGGCGGTAGCAAATATTAACACAACAATTAATGATGTGCTTGCCGGAATGGACGCATCAGATATTTATGCCATTGATGCCGCAATGATAAAGGCTGACGGAACAAAGGGAAAGACAAAACTTGGTGCAAATGCTATTTTGGCGGTATCTATCGCCTGCTGCCGTGCGGCAGGCACAGCACTTGAAATTCCTCTCTACAGATTTTTAGGTGGAATTTCAGGAAATAAACTTCCGGTTCCTATGATGAACATCGTAAACGGCGGCTGCCATGCACTTTCGTCAGGACTTGATGTTCAGGAATTTATGATAATGCCTGTCGGAGCACCTTCATTTAAAGAGTGTCTCCGCTGGTGTGCAGAGGTATTTCATGCGTTAGCAGCTATCCTTAAGGAGAGAGGACTTGCAACTTCAGTAGGTGATGAGGGAGGATTTGCTCCTGCTCTTAAATCTGATGAGGAAGCTATCGAGACTATTCTTGAAGCCGTTAAAAAAGCTGGTTATGAACCTGGAAAAGATTTCCGCATCGCAATGGATGCCGCTTCATCTGAGTGGAAAACGGGTACAGTCGGAGAATATAAACTTCCAAAGGCTGGAACTGTCTATACATCTGAACAGCTTATTGAGCATTGGAAATCCCTTGTGGAAAAATATCCTATTATCTCAATCGAGGATGCACTTGACGAAGAGGACTGGGAAGGCTGGCAGAAACTCACAAAAGAACTTGGTGACAAGGTTCAGCTTGTCGGTGATGACCTTTTTGTCACAAACACTGAAAGACTTTCAAAAGGTATTCAACTCGGCTGCGGAAATTCAATCCTTATCAAGCTAAATCAGATTGGTTCTGTTTCAGAGACGCTTGAAGCGATTAAGATGGCTCACAAGGCAGGATATACGGCTATAAGTTCACATCGTTCAGGTGAAACTGCCGACACGACTATTGCAGACCTTGCCGTGGCTTTAAATACCTGCCAGATAAAGACAGGTGCTCCAAGCAGAAGTGAGCGTGTCGCTAAGTATAACCAGCTTCTCCGTATTGAAGAAGAACTCGGCGAGAGTGCGGTATATCCGGGAATGGATGCGTTTAATGTAAAATAAAATGTAGTGTTTCTGTCATAAAAAGTGGCTGGAAATACAACAAACTTATGTAAATCAAAATCCACTCTTGAAAAAACAAAATAAAAGTAATAAGATAGGCAGGGGCAAAAAGTTAATTTTTGCTCTTGTTTGTCTTTGTATAGAAAAAATGAAGGATAAAAACTTGTATTTTCGGATAATTAAGTGTTGATTTTATATATTTTGAAAGGATTTTGATAAAAATGAGTAGTGTTACAGTTAAGAAAAATAAACAGATGGATATGTTAAATGGAAGTCTGACGGATAAGATACTTATATTTGCGATACCTATAGCACTTAGCAGTATATTACAGCAGATGTTCAATGCCGTTGATGTGGCGGTGGTCGGAAGATTTGCGAGTAGTACGGCACAGGCGGCAGTCGGCGGAAACGGAGCACTTATAAATCTGCTGTTAAATCTTTTTATAGGGATTTCAGTCGGTGCAAATGTTGTCATTGCAAAATACATAGGACAGGGCAGGACTAACAGGATAAAAGGTGCGGTGCATACGGCAATGCTCATTGCATTTTTTAGCGGTATCATATTGCTTGTACTTGGTATCTCAGTTGCAAAGCCGATACTTGAGCTTATGGGAACACCTTACGATGTTATAGACCAGGCGGTGCTTTATCTGAGGATATATTTTGCAGGAATGCCGTTTATAATGGTTTATAACTTTGGGGCTTCAATATTAAGAAGTATCGGGGATACCAAAAGACCGCTTATCTGTCTTGTTGTTGCAGGAGTGACAAATGCCGCAATAAACCTTATACTGGTAATCGTTTTTCACATGGGTGTTGCAGGTGTAGGTATAGGAACTGTTGTTTCAAATATGATAAGTTCTTCTATGATCGTCTATTTCCTCATAAAAGAAAAAGACCCTATAAAACTTTATCCGAGAGAACTTAAGATACATAAGATAGAACTTATAAGAATGTTAAAGATTGGTGTGCCGGCTGGACTTCAGTCAATGGTATTTTCATTTGCAAATGTGTTTATACAGGCAGAGTTAAACAAATACGGTTCAGATGCGGTTGCGGGTTCGGCAGCAGGTCTTAATTACGAATATATAGCGTACTTTATGATTTCGGCTTTCAATCAGGCAACGATGACATTTACAAGCCAGAACTTTGGTGCGAAAAAATATGACAGGTGCAAGAAAATATACAGAATAACAATGACACTTGCGGTAGCCGTCACCATAATAATGTGCGGATGTTTTCTGTTGTGGAAAGGATTTTTTATAGGGATATTCACATCAGAGCCCAAAGTAGCACATTATGCGTCAGTAAGAATGATGCGTCTTTTAAGCTTTTATTTCCTTATCCCTACATATGAGATAGCAGGTTCAACATTAAGAGGAATGGGATACTCTATGACACCTGCTGTTATAACGGTGTTTGGAACATGTGTTTTCAGACTTGCATGGATTTATACCGTGTGCAGAAAGTTTAAAGGTTTTGAAGTCCTGATGAATGTTTATCCGGTTTCATGGGTTATAACAGGCTCACTGGTGCTTTTGAGTTATTATGTCATAAGAAGAAAGGTATTTAACAACAATAATGCAGGATAATAACTCAGATTTAGCGGTATTTCAGATATTCAATAAATTTCTTTGTTGCAAGTGATGCGTTTTTGCTGCTTTTTAGTGCAAGACCTATCTGTCTTTTTGCCGGGACATTAAGAGGTCTTGTCACGATATTAAAAGGTTTTTTTTGCAATATAAGCTCAGGCAGGATACTTACACCGAGTCCATGTTCGACCATTGACATGATGGCATAGTCATCCCATGTCGTAAATTGTGTATTCGGTGTAATATTATTTTCCTTAAAGATTTCAGAGATTTCAGTGTTTTTATCTTTTTCAAGCAGCATAAAGGGTTCCTTTGAAAGGTCTTTCAAAGGAATTTTATCATATTTTAGAAGTGGATGTTTATTTGGCAGTATCGCAAGAAAAGCATCCTCCTCAAGAAAAATTGTTTCGATTCCAGGAGAAGCGGGCAGACAGATAAAACCGCAATCGACACGACCGTCTGTTATCCAGCTCTCTATCTCATCGTAATCACCGATAAGAAGTTCATATTCAATATTCGGATAATCCTTTTTAAATTCCATTATGATATTTGGAAGCCAGTAGGTCGCGACACTTGAGAAGGTACCTATTCTTATAATGCCTGATGAGAGGTCATTTAAGTTGTCGGCTTCCATCTGTAATCTGTCAAAATCATCACACAGTTTCTTGGCAAAAGGAAGAAGTCTTAATCCGTCAGATGTAGGTTTTACACCGGAATGGTCTCTTTCAAGTAAACACATATTCCACTCCTTTTCAAGGTCCCCAATCATTCTGCTGATGCCCGACTGGGAATAATTTAAAATTTCCGATGCTTTAGTAAAACTTCCATATTCAACTGTTTTGACAAACGACATATATTTCTGAATGTTCATTTCCATAATGGTATTTCTCCGTTCGTATTTATTTAACACTATCAATAAAGCAGCAGAGTGAATTGCCAATATCCGCCTGACTATAAGCCACTCGCACCGCAGATGTGAACAGCAACACTTTTTATCATAGATAAATATATATTTTGGAGATAATGCTTGTCAAGTCTTCATCTAGATGATATAGACTTGACATATCAAAAAAATGGTGTATTATATAAAATGCAACTTGGTTGCAAATGCAAATGAATTGCAAATTTAAAATTAAGGAGTAAAAGATTATGTTTGAAGTAATAGAAGATACACTTATCGATGGTGTGAAACTTGTACCGTTTTTATTTATCACATATCTTTTTATGGAAATTCTTGAACATAAAATGAATAATAATCTCAAAGAAAAGATTGCGAAAGCCGGAAAGACCGGTCCCGTATGGGGAGGCATTTTAGGTGTGATACCACAGTGCGGATTTTCAACAGCGGCGGCGAGTCTTTATTCGGGAGGTATCATAACAGTCGGAACGCTTATTGCCGTATTTATGTCAACCTCTGATGAGATGTTACCTATACTTATATCGAGAGAAGTATCAGTCACAACAATATTGAGAATATTAGGTACAAAAGTGGTTATTGCAGTAATCTCAGGCCTTGTGGCAGAATATTTTTATATAAAAATATTTATGAAAAAAGAAAGAGAACCGGATATTCATATAGTATGTGAGGAAGAACACTGCCGCTGTGAAGACGGTTCGTTTATTTCGGCAGTAAAGCATACTGTTAAGATTGCAATATATATTATCCTTATCTCATTTGTGTTAAATCTGATAACACATTTCTGGGGGATTGAAAATATCAAAGGACTTTTTTCGGCAATGCCAATGTTAGAACAGTTTTTGTCTGCCCTTGTCGGTCTTATACCAAACTGTGCTTCGTCTGTCGTAATAACTGAATTTTATCTTGACGGAGTTATAAGTGCAGGTGCGATGATGGCAGGACTCCTTGTAAATGCAGGAGTCGGTATGCTGGTGCTTTTTAGATTGAACAGGCATATAAAACAAAATCTTAGTATAGTAGGAGTGATGTATATTCTCGGAGTATTCTGGGGAGTTTTCATACAGATTTTTGGAATAACATTCTGACATCTTTATTATGAACTTTTTATACGGAGGATAGTGTGAAAAATCTATATATGCAGGATTTTAGCGTGGATAATCCGATTTTTCACACTCAAGATTTGTGTCTGCACACACTTGACACAAACCTGATATGCACAAAAATGCGTGTGCAGAAATGAGGATAAATATGCAGGGATATTCAACACCAAGCAGAAAAAGAATATTAGAGTATCTTGAAAAAAATAAAAACAGAACAGTCACGGCGGCTGATATAGAAAATTATCTTATCGAAAAAGAATGTGCCGTAAATAAGACAACAATTTACAGATTTTTAGACAAACTGATAATTGAAAAAAAGATAGTAAAATATGCCGCCGAAAAAGGAAAAAAGGCTACATTCCAGTATATTGAGGACGGACACCATTGCGAAAAACATCTGCATCTTCAATGTATAAAATGCGGCAGGATATTTCATCTTGAATGTGAGTTTATGGATGAGATAGCTGCACATATACAGAGTGAGCACGGATTTTTTATAGAATGTAAAAGGTCGATAATATATGGAACCTGCATGGAGTGTGCCAATGCACAGTCGCAGGTGTGAACAAGCGTTGTGAGTATGCTTTACATTGGAACGGTTCAATGATAAAATATATTTAACGCTGTCAGGAAAGTGCCACACTTTTATTGTGCACATCAGCTTGACTTACATTTTAGAGCATTGGAGGAACAGATTTATGAAGAAATTTGAACAGTTTAAAAGTGCATATGAGTCTATTGTGCGAAATAATAAAATTGGTGATTTTTCAGAAGTATATGTTTCTGCCATAACATCTGATTTTGACAGGCTGTTTGAGCTTGCATGGAAAACAATGAAAGAATATATGTATAAAAATTTAGGGATGCAGGCGGCAAAAACAGGCTCTCCAAAGGAAATCTTAAGTCTGGCTCACAATCAGGGGATAATAAAAGATGGTGCCGTCTGGCTTGAGATGCTGCAAAACAGAAATGATGATGCCCATATATACAGATTGTCGGTTGCCGTAATATATAAAAGCAAGATAGAAGAAGTATATCTGGGATATATGAAAGAACTTATAGATTATTTTAAAGATGTAATACCTGACGAACAGATACAGGCAGCAAAGGTGTCGGAGGATTTGCTTGAAGAATCAAAAATAAAAGGTGTTCCATTATGGGAGTTAGCCGTAAAAGAAGCAAAAAAACAGGATGTGTCTGTTGATTATATTGTCGAGCATTGGAAAAAGCCATAAGTTAAATAAAGTGTTATTATCTGTACTTAAGTATGAGCAGTAATGATAAATTGGAGGTTAAAAATGTCGTTAGAAGATGTTGATTTAGAAGCAGGGATATTATCGGATTTACAAAAACTGGCGGCAAAGTTTCATTTGAAAGAACTTATTATTTTTGGTTCAAGGGCTGATGGAACTGCGAGTGATGTTTCGGATGTTGACCTTGCCGTAAAAGGCTATGGTTCGCCGATGGTGCGGGCAGACTTTGAGGAAGCGGTTAAAAATCTGCCGGTATTACTTATGTTTGATATTGTTGATTATGACAGTATATTAGTCAGTGATGTTTTGCGAAAAGAAATAGATGAAAAAGGGATATTATTGTATCAAAATACATTTTAGATAGATCAGGAGGAAAACAACAATGAATTTTTATATGCCTACACAGGTGTTTCAGGAAAAAAATGCAGTAAAGAAAAATGGTGCAAAGATTGCATCGTTTGGTAAGAAAGCACTTATAGTAACAGGTAAGTCATCATCAAAAAAGAATCATTCACTTCAGGATGTTATAGATGTACTTAACGAAAATGCAACGGAGTATGTTATATTTGATGAAGTTCCACAAAATCCGTCTGTTGAGCTTATAATGAAAGCAAGCGAGTTCGGAAGAAATGAGGGGGCAGACTTTGTTATCGGAATAGGCGGCGGTTCGCCGATGGATTCTGCAAAGGCGATAGCACTTATGATACAGAACAGGGATACGACAGAGGAAGTGCTTTACCAGAATTTAGAACTGCGTGCGATTCCGGTTGTTGAAATTCCTACAACCTGCGGAACAGGTTCAGAAGTTACACCGTATGCGATACTTACAAGACATGACAAAAACACAAAACAGAGTATCAGCCATAAGATTTATCCGGAACTTGCCTGCATAGACCCTGAATATCTTGCGGCAGCACCGGAAAGTGTTATTAAAAATACTGCTGTAGATGCCCTCGGTCATATGGTGGAAAGTTATTTTAACTCAAAGGCAACTGATTTTAGCAAAATGCTCTGTCAGTATGGAATTTCAGTATGGGCAGAAAATATTCCGGTACTTCTCGGCGAGGAGGCAGACTTTGAAGCATATGATTCGCTTATGCTCGCATCATGTCTCGCAGGAATGGCTATAACCCACACCGGAACATCAATTCCACACGGACTCAGCTATTATCTTACATATAACAAAGACATACCACACGGAAAAGCAGTAGGTTTATTCCTGCCTGGCTATCTTAAAGTCATTCAGAAGGAAATGCCTGACGAGGTAGCAGATTTCCTTGCAGTGCTTGGATTTGATGAATTAGAGCAGTTTGCATTTCTTATAAAACAGCTTCTCGGTGATTATGAGATTACAAAAGAAGATATAGAGAAGATGACGGACGAGATAATGGCAACACCTAGAAAATTAAATGCCGTTCCGTTTAAGGTTACAAGGGAAGATGTAGAGGATATGGCGGCTTATCTGGCTTAAATTTTTGGAAATGGAGAGATACGATGCAGCAGGATGAAATTATTTTGAGAAAAGGGATAGTACATATTCTTGATGGTGAGCTTGGCTATCCCGTTTATTCGGAGCAGCAGCTTGACATTACACCGGATCTTAACGAATTTTTTACCGGGCATATTTTTAAGATAATGTCAGGTGACGATATGAAGAAATGCTATTTTGATGAGGAAAGTTCTGATATTTACAAGCTGCTTAAAGATTTTTCGGAGGACGATTTTATAGATTTCAGCAAGGATATTACAAAAAGACTTTACGATATAATGAACAGCAACCTCGCTATCCCATCGGCTGATCTTGCCGTTTTGTCGTTCAGTCTACACAGCGTTATGTATCTTGCCATTTTAAAAATGAATTATAAAGAGAGTTTTGTTCACATGACGCAGGCAGAGGAGAGCGGTAATGTAAACAGTATTATTAAATACCGCTCGACGCTCCCTGCATCTTCATCAAAACTTTCAGAAGCGGTTATAATAAACCTTGGCGATTATACGGTCAATATAATAGAGAAAAAATATGAGGTAAACGGAGAAAAATGTAATTATCTTTCTGAGCTTTATCTTAACTGCCATGCAGCTATGTCGTCCAAGTCAAAACTTGCTATAGTCACAAAAGCGGTTGAGCAGGTCAATAAAAAGCATTTTGAGGAAGAACCTGTTAAGCAGATGGAGGCTAAACGCATTATAAAGGAAGAAATCGAGGAGACAGGTGCGGTCAATGTAGAAAAGATAAGCGAAAAGCTTTATGGCAAAACTCCTGATATAAAAGAAGAATTTGATGCAAAAATGGAAAAATATCATATGGAAAAAGCCGAAGTAAAACCACAGAGCAGTGCAACGACAAAGAAATTTGAAAAACAGTTTTTAAAGACAGATACCGGAATAGAGATAAATATTCCAATGGAACAGTATCAGGATATAAATCAGGTTGAATTTATATCAAATCCTGACGGAACTATATCGGTTATGATAAAGAATATCAATAAAATATCAACCAGATAAAATTATAGTGATATTGTTTAAATTATGGGATGGCTGATAATTATAAAACAGACCTGGCTAATTATAAAGAGAATTTAGTTTTAAGCGATAAATGATTTTTATTTAAAAAAGTGCAAAATGGATTATTAGAAGAAGATAAGCTAAAAAGAATGGAGAAAAATAATGTTTCGTTTGTGGGCAAAGAAATTTAAAGACAACAGGATGTTAGATGATATTACGATAACCGACCCGTCAAAAGAGAAAAACAGAACAAAAAAGGTGTTTGACAGTCTGGACGAGGTATGCTATACATTTGACCTCGGTCGTCCGATATGGCTTGATAAAAATATAAAAGAATTTAAAAAGATGGATAAAACACGCTTTGACAGTGATAATTTTATCGAGGGAATAGATTTTGACTATCTGGAAATTCATGTTATAGAGGAAGACGAGATTTGGGAGTAAATATTTTCAGAATTGAAAATATTGTAATAAAAAGTGAGTTAGGACAGATTTTGGTGATTTGTATAAAATATAGCTGCTGAATACGGATTTTGTTTTTAAATTATAAACAGGAGGGTGCATATGGCGAAAGTTGTAAGTATAGGAAATCAGAGTTTTGAATCGATACGAGAAAAAGATAATTTTTATGTAGATAAAACATTATTTATAAGAGAATGGTGGGATAGCGATGATGCAGTAACACTTATAACACGCCCACGCCGTTTTGGAAAAACATTAAATATGAATATGCTTGAATGTTTTTTCTCAAACAAATATAAAGACAGAGGGGATTTGTTCGATGGTCTTGAAATATGGAGAGACGAAAAATATCGTGAATTACAGGGAACATATCCGGTGATATTTTTAAGTTTTGCAAGTATAAAACAGGTTAGGTACGATGAGACGGTTATAAAGATAAAAGATGAGCTTATAAGAATATATAATGAATATGATTATATAATGAAAAGTGGTATATATAATGCAAATGAAAAAATGCAATATCAATCTGTGTGCGTTGGCATGAGTGATACTGTGGCGCAGGAGGCATTGAAAAACCTTTCAAATTATCTTAGCCGATATTATGGCAAAAAAGTAATTATTCTTCTTGATGAATATGACACGCCTATGCAGGAAGCATATGTAAATGGTTACTGGGAGGAACTTGTAGGATTTACAAGAAGTCTTTTTAATTCTACTTTTAAGACAAACCCATATTTAGAGCGAGCAATAATGACAGGTATAACGAGAGTATCGAAAGAAAGTATTTTTAGCGACCTCAATAATTTAAAAGTTATCACGGTAACAAGTGATGAGTATTCAAAATGCTTTGGTTTTACGGAAGATGAAGTTTTTGCGGCACTTGAAGAACAGGGACTTTCAAGCGAAAAAGAAAAAGTAAAATTATGGTATGACGGATTTACATTTGGTGAAAGCAGGGATATATATAATCCGTGGTCGATAATCAACTTTCTTGACGAAAAGAAATATAAAACTTATTGGGCAGATTCAAGTTCAAATGGACTTATAAACAGCTTAGTAAAAACAGGCAGTTCGTATATAAAAATAATGATGGAAACACTCCTTAAGGGAGAAACGATAGATGTGCCGATAGACGAGCAGATAGTGTTTTCGGAACTTGATTATTCAGAAGATGCCGTGTGGAGTCTGATGCTTGCAAGTGGCTATATTAAAGTAATATCGTCAGATGAGCTTACAGGTGACCGAAGAAAGGCAGTTGTATATAAACTTGCACTTACAAATTTTGAAATACAGCTTATGTTTGAAAATATGATACTCAGATGGTTCAGTCCTGCAAAAATGGAAACAAATGAGTTTATAAGAGCACTCATAAATGGCGATATAGAATCAATGAATGATTATATGAATGATGTAGCACTAAAAACTTTCAGTTCATTTGACTCAGGAAAACATACATCAGAGAAAAAAGCCCCAGAGAATTTTTTCCACGGCTTTGTACTCGGTCTTATGGTCGACCAGACAGAAAACTATATCATAACCTCAAACCGTGAGAGCGGTTACGGACGATACGATATAATGCTTGAACCGATAGATAAAACAAATGAAAAATATCCGGGCATCGTAATAGAATTTAAAGTAATAAATCCAAGAAAAGAAAACACACTTGAAGAAACAGTCGCATCGGCATTAGAGCAGATAGAAGAAAAGAATTATGATGCAGAGCTTATAAAAAGAGGAGTAAAAGAAGAAAACATTCATCACTATGGTTTTGCGTTTAAAGGTAAAGAAGTGCTGATAGACGGACGGTAACAGTTCAGCCGTAAAAAGAAAAATAAGACACTTCCATATACTTTTGGTCTGATACGGTAGTATTTGAGCATAGTATGTGGAAGTGTCCTTTTTATTAACATAAAAAACACTCCGTGAGGATGTGCATTTTGCGGAAAAGAAATAAATGCTACGAATTCTGCTCAGGCGACAAAGAGTCACAAGCGACTCTTTTTTTGTGGAAAAAGTTGACAAATATTCTTAACTGGCATAAAATATGCTTGTTAAGAATATTTTCATAATTTCATATCAATATTTAAGAAATGAAAACAAACATATTGAAAATACCAACACAGAAAGGAGACAAAAAAGATGAAAAAACAAAAAAATTACAGAAAGGTGGCTGCTGTCGGCAGATATTTTGCGATGGCTTTTGCGGTGGTGCTTTTATGTATGATATCGCAGAGCATATCAACGATACACGCCGATGCAAAAGTGACATTTGACATTACGGCTGACGGTGTGTTAAAAGGGATTGACGGCACGGCGGCAGTGATAAAAGTGCCTGATGGGGTTAAGGAGATAGATGGCTATGCTTTTTCGGGAAATAAAACGATAGAACAGATTATACTGCCCGATTCAGTACAAAAACTGCCACATTCATGTTTTGCTGAGTGCTCTAATCTTGCTGTTATAAATATGCCAAACAGTATTAAAGAGATAGGTGACTGGGCATTTCATGGCTGCAGCAGTCTGCAGATGATAGACCTTTCTAAGACAAAGATATCAAGTATAGGTGACTCGATGTTTTGGTCATGTGCTAATCTGACGGAGGTTAAGCTGCCTGACAGTATAAAAGTAATTGCAAAAAGTTCATTTGCATATTGTGGAAAACTTGGTAAGATAAATTTTCCGGAAGGGCTTCGCTATATAGGGGATAGTGCTTTTGACCACACATCTGCATTAAATACTGTTGAACTTCCAGAGAGTCTTCGCTATATAGGAAGTGGCGCATTTGGTTATAGTGGTTTAAAAGGAACACTTATAATTCCGGCGGGGATTGCAAATTTGCAGAGCTATACATTTGCAATTTGTCCTGGATTAAGTGTAGTAAAAATTACTGATGGAACAAAATATATAAACAGTTATGCACTGGATTTAAGAGACCGTTTGGGTGGATCTTCACATAAAACATATTTTATTCCGCCATCTGTAGATTATTTTAATGATACTAGCTTAACTTGTGCAGAGGAACATACTATTTATGGAATAAAAGGTTCATTTGCTTCAAATGCAACAAAGATAAAAGAGGAGTGGAAATTTCAGGAAGTAGCATATAATTCAAAAGTCGTATTTGATGCAAGCGGTGGTACGGTTTCTGAAACTTCAAAGGAGCTTGTTAAGGGACAGGGATTTGGTCTGCTCCCTACACCAAAGCTTGCAGGCTGGACTTTTAAGGGTTGGTATTCCGATGATAAATTTAAGAGAAAGGTCGTGAGCACAACAATAGTAAATAAAGACAATTATACACTTTATGCAAAGTGGGAGAAAGAAGAAAAGACAGAGCTTGTCTATCAGGGAGATGACTCTGACTTTGTTATTGAGGACGGCGTGCTTGAAAAATATCAGGGAAATGAACCTGTTGTTATCATACCTGATACAGTAAAAGAGATAGGATATGGAGCATTTGCTGGAAATAAAACAGTGTTAAAAGTTATTATGCCTGACAGTGTTGAAAAGATGGATAAAGCTGTATTTGATGGATGTGAAAATCTTATGCAAATCAGATTTTCACACAGTTTAAAGGAGATACCGGCACATACTTGTTCAGGCTGTTTGGCATTAGAAAAGGTAATCATTCCTGAGGGAGTTATAACTATAGGTGATTGTGCATTTAATTCCGGAGATATTCCTATGAGTTATTCGGAGATTAAATTTCCAGAAACATTAAAATCTATTGAAATGGATGCATTTAGAAATAATGACAGTGTTACAAAGATAAGTCTTCCTGATGGGCTTGAGTCAATAGGAACATGTGCGTTTGCAAAGAATACATCACTTGTAAAAGTGTCTTTTGGTGACGGTATTACAGAACTTTCGGAGGGTGTGTTTGCAGGAGATACAATTTTAAAAAATGTCGCATTGCCATATGGATTTGAGAGTATAGGAAGATTTGCTTTTGAGGAAGATGGAAGAATTGAAGAACTTTATATTCCTGAGACAGTGGAAAACATCCAGAGTTCTATGCTTAGAGATGTAAAATCAACTGTAACTATATATAGTTCAAGACATGATGCGTCAGGTGATAACAGTGCAGCATATGATTATGTTGAGTCTGTTAATTCACAGGGCGGCGATTTGAAATGCAAATTTTCAGAAGTTCAGATGGGAACAGTTTCTTTTGACTTAACTACGGCTGGTACAGGCTATGCTGATAAAACTAAGGCGATAGGTCACGAGTACGGTTCACTTCCTGTGCCTGAAAAAGACGGATATGATTTTGTCGGCTGGAGTGAGAGTGCTGACGGCAATAATATTATTACTGCATTTGACAGGTTAAAGACTCCGACAGTTACGCTCTATGCCATCTGGAGTAAGCAGGTGACGGAACAGGAGGGAACACCGACGAGAATTCCTTTAAGCGAGGAAGAACAGGAAAAAGATATTGTTTATACAGAGATAAATTCTGTTGCAGATTTCATTAAGATAAGAGAAAATCTTAGCGGCAATTATAAACTTATGAGCGATATTGACCTTTCAAAAGTTACAAAAGATGATAAAAATGTAGGAAAACTTGGCTGGATTCCTTTTGGATATGGTACTGACGGAAAGTGGCAGGGCTCATTCAGCGGTATATTTGACGGAAACGGTCACAGTATTTCGGGACTTACAATGAAAGGAAATACTGACGGTTCAAAAAATGGCGAGACACCTTATACTTCAACTGGTCTGTTTGGCAGAGTTGAGGGTGGAAAGCTGAAAAATGTAAACATAAATGATGCAGATATCACAGTAAGCAATGCCGCTACAGGATGTTGTATCCACACGGGAATACTTGCCGGATTTGTTGACAGTGACGAGGAGACAGGTGCAAATGCTTCTGTAGAGAATGTAAGTGTAAGCGGAAAAGTTATCTTCTCATCACCGAAACAGACAGTCGAGAAAAACCTTGCAGTCGGCGGAATTATAGGATATGCAGGAAAGGCAGACATAACAAATTGCACAAACAACGCATTTGTGGGCTATGAGTCAAAAGAACAGGAAATGCCTGTAAATCCTACATCGAGATTTCTTGGTGGAATTACGGGATATTTGCAGCGTGGAAATATCACATCCTGTGTAAATAAGGGAAATGTTGTATCATACCGCTGTTATTTTGGAAATTATAATGCAGGTGGAGATATTATAGACAGTGCGTTGAGCGGACTTAATTGCTACAATGCTTCAGGCGGAATATGCGGTGTTGCCGCACAGGACGGACTTATACAGAAATGCTACAATATTGCAAAGGTTGACACTTATACAAGCAATACATATTCATTGTTCGACTTTACAACAAATTCATATTCAAACACTATGTCAGGCGGAATATGTGGAGCATTATATCTCAGCACGCAGGTAAAAAACTGCTACAATACAGGTGACATACACAGTTATGTAAACAGAGATACTACTATAGTTTCACCTGATGCGGGGGATAGTATTTTTGACTCAATTATGAAGAAACTTGACGAGATGACACCGACAGTGCCGTTCCAGAACGCGATAGCATATGCAGCCGGAATTGTGGGCTACTCGACTGGTTCATCTTCCGGACCTGTTGCATATTGTTTTAACACAGGTAAGATACAGGGCGATAACAAGCATACATACCCTATACTCTGCGGTTCAGTGCCGGTATTCTACTCAGTATATGAACAGCAAAAGGATTTAGAGGGCAACGACCTCTATACAAGGGGAGCAGAGTCATGTGATGACAAGAACTCAACAACAACAGCAAGAACAACTGATGAGTTAAAATCAGAAGATGCGTTCAGAGGTTTTGATTTCACAAATGTGTGGGTATCTGCCGAGGAGACTGGACTTTCATATCCTCAGCTTTATGACAATATGGAAAATGAGATAACAGATGTGAAATATCAGGCAGACGGACTTAAGACAGAGTATAAATATGGTGAAAAACTTGACCTCTCAGGACTTAAGATATCGTACAAATTAAACGGAAAGACCATCACAAAGACCGTTCCTGATGACAAGGAATGTGATTATGACAGATTTAAAGAGGGTACGCAGAAGATAACAATAAATTATTGCAATGTGCCATACACATTTAATGTAAAAGTGGCAGAGAAACTTTATAAGGTAATATTCACCGACAGTGACGGAAAGACAGTTATTGCCGAACAGGAATTAAAGAAAGGGCAGGATGCCACGGCTCCTGAAGCACCTGCAAAAGAGGGCTATGAATTTACCGGCTGGGATAGAAGCTTTACAAATGTGACAAGAGATATAGTTGTAAAAGCAGTCTATACAAAACTTTATAAAGTAACATTTAAGTCAAAAGACGGTCAGACGGAACTTAAGGTTCAGTATGTAAGAAGCGGTGAAGCGGCAGAGGCACCGGAAGCACCTGAAATAGAGGGTTATACATTCTCACGCTGGAGTGATGACTTTACAAGTGTTTATCGTGATATGGTGATAACAGCTTACTATGACATAATAGCCACACCGAAACCGACAAAAACACCTGCACCGACAAAAACACATGCACCGACAAAAACACCTGCACCGACAAAGACTCCAAAACCGACGAGTACACCAAAGCCGACGAAAACACCTAAACCGACGGCGACAGTAAAACCAACAGGTACAGCGTCACCAAATGAAAGCTCAAATCCGGATGAGACAGTAAAACCAACGGAAACACCGGCTCAGACGGTGACACCTACAAAAAATCCAAATGCCACGGCATCACCAACAAAAACACCGCTTAAGAAAAATCAGACAGTAAAACCTGTCAAAAATAACAAAAAGTCGGATGCTGCATCTTACAAAGTAACAGATGTAAAGAAGAAAACCGTAACATACAGTAAGACAAAGACAACATCCAAAAAAGCGGTAGTACCTGATACGATAACCGTAAACGGCACAAAACTTAAAGTAACGGCGGTAGGTGCAAGTGCATTTGCAGGAAATAAAAAGATAAAAACCGTAACATTAGGAAAGAACATAACAAAGATTGGTACAAAGGCATTTTACAAAGCAAAAAATCTCAGTCAGATAACAGTAAATGGAAATACCATAAAATCAATCGGAAAGAATGCTTTCAGCGGAGTAAAGAAAAACTGTAAGATAACAGTTCGGGCAAAAGATAAGAAACAGTACAACAAAATTGTCAAGCTGATAAAGAAAGCAGGGGCAAAGAAAGTTAAGTTTGCTTACAAAAAGAAGAAATAGGGCTTCGCTGACAAAGATAAGGCTTTTGATACGGAAGTTAGAAATTGCGAAAAATAAACTTTAAATGATTAAGCAAGGAGTAGCATACTAAGAAAATCAACAGTGTGCTGCTCCTTTACTAACATATAGAAAAATGCTCGTAATGTAGAGTGGCTGCCAAGACAAAATGCTGGTTTTGCCCTTTTATATTATGGGGCAAGGTAAGATTGATGCTGTCTGACAAATTATGCACTATAGACTGGCTGCTGTGTTTTACATCATTAAAATTTTTAATATTTTATCTAAAATCACGAAAATGATAATGGAAAATAAACAAAATTTTGTCTAAAGTTTTCAAATCTTATCAAATCTCATTATTTTGGGATTTTTATCGTGAAAAGTACACAAAAAATAAGGGACAATATGTGAAAAATACAGATTGAAATAAGTAAATATAATTGTTATTATCTCAAAAAAGAAATATTGATTTTTAAATACAAACAAAATATAATGAAAGGAAGAAAAACATTTATGGGGAAGATTGATGTAGCGACAAAACAATATATGTCGCATGAAAATGTAATTGCAGAAATTGGGGAAATGAATACGGAAATAAAAAATGCAATTATTGCGGCAGATGATAAAACACAGTATGATATTTATGCAAAGAGATTACTTGCACAAAAAAGCATACTTGCAAACATATTAGTAAAAACTGTGGCTGAATTTAAGGATATGGATCCAAGTGAAGTGGAAAAATATATTGAGGGTGAGCCGGAAATTGGGATTATCCCGATAGAGCCGGGGGTGACAAATGTGCAAAAAACAGATGAACAGGGACAGAGAATAACAGGTTTTAATACGGAAAATGCTGAAATCAATGAGGGCATGATAAGATTTGATATAGTTTTTTATGTCAGGATACCATCAACGGATAATGAAGAAAACAGATTATTGAAGATTATAGTAAATGTAGAATGTCAAAAAGATGAACCAACAGCATATAGCATATTAAACAGGGCAATCTTTTATGTGAGCAGACTTATATCATCACAAAAAGAAAGAGATTTTGCAAATTCAAACTATGATGACATAAAACAGGTATTCAGCATATGGGTTTGTATGAATATGAAATATAACAGTATGACACATATTCATCTTACGAAAGACGAAACATTAAAGCCATATGAATGGAAAGGAAATCTTGATTTATTAAATATCGTGATGATAGGGATAACAAATGAACTTCCGGAAAAAGACGAGCGATATGAACTGCATCGTTTGATTTGTGCATTGCTTTCAAATCAAGTACAAGGAAATCAAAAATTTGATATTCTTGAGAAAGAGTATAATATTCCGACCAATACAGAGTTAAGAGAGGATGTGAGTGTTATGTGTAATCTGAGTTTAGGAATAGAAGAAAGAGCAGAGGCAAGAGGTGAGAATAAAAAAAGTGAAAAGGTTGTTATGAATATGTATAAAAAAGGTTATACGACAGAACAGATAATGGATATTGTGGAGTTGGGTGAGGAAGAAATAAAGGATATTATAAAAGCTAATTTACAAGCTGTCAAATAAAAAATCATACCAGTCTTGACAACTTAATAGCACAGGTATATACTATATTTAATTTCAAGGCGGGGTGCGATTCCCCACCGGCGGTATTTTCGTATTTGATGAATAAGCCCGCAAGCCTTTACAGGCATGATTTGGTGAGATTCCAAAGCCGACAGTATAGTCTGGATGAGAGAAATTAGATATACAGTTTATGTATAATATTTATTTTGATAGTATCAGATTTGATTATATTAAAATATCTTATAGAATTTATCTTATAAAAACCTTGAAATTTTTCAGGGTTTTTCTTTTTTATGTATAGTAAAATGCTTGTTCAGAAAAACCCCGTAAAAATTACAAAAGTGTGCATACTTTTTGATACATAAATACGAACGCTTATGTATTTGTTATATGTTGGAGAATGTATGGTATGGAAAAAGTTATTTTTAATACTATACATAAAAAGTGTGCATAAATGGAGGTATATATGGATGAAAAGTATATGCGGCGTGCTATAGAACTTGCCGCAAAAGGTGTCGGAAAGGTTTCTCCTAATCCTCTTGTCGGAGCAGTTATAGTTAAGGACGGCAAAGTGATAGCAGAAGGCTATCATGCAAAATACGGTGCTCTTCATGCAGAGAGAGATGCTTTTTCAAAGTTAAGAGAGAGTGCAAAGGGAGCGGATATGTATGTGACATTGGAACCGTGCTGTCACTATGGAAAACAGCCGCCCTGCACACAGGCGATTATCGAGAATGGCATTAAAAATGTTTATGTTGGTTCTGATGACCCAAACGAGCTTGTTGCAGGAAAAGGCATAAAGCAGCTTAAAGATGCCGGTATAAATGTTGTGACAGGAGTTTTGAAACCGGAGTGTGATGCTCTAAATCCTGTATTTTTCCACTACATAACTCATAAAACACCATATGTCGTGATGAAATATGCAATGACGCTTGACGGAAAGACAGCGTGTGACAATGGAGAGAGCAAGTGGATAACTTCAGAAACGGCTAGAGAAAATGTGCAATATACTAGAAATGCACTTAAAGGAATAATGGTGGGTGTAGGAACTGTTATCAATGATAATCCAAATCTTACCTGCCGTATTGATGGAGGTGTAAATCCAGTCCGTATAATATGTGACAGCAATTTGAGAACACCAAAAGATTGCAACATCGTTAGGACTGCATTTGAAGTTCCAACTATCATAGCTACTGTTTCAGAAGATGAAAAACTTATTAAATTTTTTGAACAGCAGGGGATAGATGTCCTAAAGACAGCAAAACAGGATAACAGAGTTGACCTTTGTGACCTTATGTTAAAACTCGGTGAGAGAAAAATAGACGGCTTGCTGCTTGAGGGCGGTGGAACATTAAATATGAGTGCATTAAAAGCAGGAATAGTAAATCACATTCAGGCATATATAGCACCAAAAATATTTGGTGGGAGTGGCATATACAACCCGGTGAAAGGTGAAAGCGTGGCGGTTCCGTCAGAGGCATATATATGTAAAAATATGAATATTACGCATATAGGTGATGATATTCTTATAGACTGTGATATTTAAAAGGCTGTTATGAAAACAAAATAATGAGTTTTAAACATATATAAGATATGTTTAAATAGTTAAAAACAGAAAGAAGTGATTAAAATTTTTACCGGAATAGTTGAGGAAACAGGGAAAATAGAATCGGTTGCAAATGGTAATAAATCTGCCATTATTACTATAATTGCAGACAAAGTGCTTAAAGGCACTAAAATCGGTGACAGCATAGCGGTGAACGGAGTGTGCCTTACGGTTACTTCAATAAGCGGAAATAAATTTACGGCTGATGTTATGGCTGAGACGATAAGACGAAGTTCTCTTGGTACTTTAAAACATGGAAGCAAAGTCAATCTTGAACGGGCGATGGCAGCTGACGGCAGATTTGGCGGTCATATAGTGTCGGGTCATATTGACGGCACAGGAGTTATACGCTCACTGGAGCGTGAGGATAATGCCGTATGGGTTGAGATAGAGACACCTGACAAACTGCTCAAATATATTGTTGAAAAGGGTTCTATTGCAATCGATGGCATAAGTCTCACGGTGGCAAAACTTACGGATGACAGTTTTTCGGTATCGGTGATACCACACACTGGTGAGGAGACAACACTTCTTGCCAAGAAACCGGGGGATATTGTAAATCTTGAGAATGATATAGTAGGAAAATATGTTGAGAGACTGATGAATTTTAACACTTCACAAAAATCACCGTTTGACAACAAAACTGACAGAAGTACAAATAGTAAAATAACAATGGATTTTCTTGCCGAAAACGGCTTTTGATACTATGCATAAAAATGTATGCAGAAAGAGAGGTTTAAAATGGATAATAAATTTAATAGTATTGATGAGATTTTAGAGGATATAAAAAACGGCAAAATAGTAGTCATGATAGATGATGAGGACAGAGAAAATGAGGGCGATGTAATATGTGCCGCTGAGTTTGCCACAAATGAAAATGTAAACTTTATGGCAAGTTACGCAAAAGGACTTATCTGTATGCCAATGTCTGAGGAATATACCGAAAAGTTTTTGCTGCCACAGATGTGTGAAGTAAACACGGATAATCACTGTACGGCATTTACTGTTTCAATAGACCATGTTGACACAAAAACCGGTATTTCGGCATATGAGCGTTCAATAACGGCAATGAAGTTTGTTGAGGATGATGCAAAGCCGTCTGATTTCAGAACACCGGGTCATATGTTCCCGTTAAAAGCAAAGAAAGGCGGTGTTTTGGAGAGAAACGGTCATACCGAAGCTACGGTGGATATTGTAAGACTTGCGGGACTTAAGCCGGTCGGACTTTGCTGCGAGATAATGAAAGATGACGGAACAATGGCAAGAACACCTGACCTTGTGGAGTTTGCAAAAAAACATGAACTTAAAATAGGAACGATAGCAGATCTTGTGCAGTACAGAAAAGAACATGAAGTTCTCGTGGAATGTGTTGCAAAAGCAAAGATGCCTACAAGATACGGTGAATTTACAATTTATGGTTATGTAAATAAATTAAACGGTGAACATCATGTTGCCCTTGTAAAAGGTGACATAACGGACGGTAAACCAGTTCTTTGCAGAGTACATTCAGAGTGTCTTACGGGAGATGCTTTAGGCTCTGCAAGATGTGACTGCGGCCAGCAGTATGACGCTGCGATGAAGATGATAGCAAAAGAGGGCAGAGGAGTATTGCTCTATATGCGTCAGGAGGGCAGAGGAATAGGACTTATAAATAAGATAAGAGCCTATGAACTTCAGGATAAAGGGCGTGATACGGTCGAGGCAAATCTTGAACTCGGATTTCCGGAAGATGCGAGAGATTATACGATAGGAACGCAGATACTTGTAGACCTCGGTATCCATGAACTTAAACTTATGACAAACAATCCGTTAAAGGTTTACGGACTTGCGGGTTACAACCTTAAGATAGTAGAAAGAGTCCCTATTGAAATGGAACCCGGCAAATACGATATGTTCTATCTTAAAACGAAAAAAGAGAAGATGGGACACCTGCTAAATATATGATATAAGTATTATCATTTCGCTAAGAAAATAATTAATTATAGAAATTTAGATATTTGCATAATTAACATAGCATATAAATAGTTTCGCAATCACTTAATCATCTATTATAAAAATTAAAGATAAGGAGATAAAAATTATGAGAACATTAGAGGGAAATTTAGTTGCAGCAGAAGGAATGAAAGTTGGTATTATTGGAGCGAGATTTAATGAATTTATCGTTTCCAAACTTATCTCAGGTGCAAGAGACGGTCTTGTGCGTCACGGTGTTGAGGATGACAATATCACATTTGCATGGGTACCGGGAGCTTTTGAAATTCCTGTTATTGCTAAGAAAATGGCTATGTCAGGAAAATATGATGCCGTTATATGTCTTGGTGCTGTTATAAGAGGTGCAACAAGCCACTATGACCTTGTGTGCAATGAAGCTGCAAAGGGAATTGCAAGTGTATCACTTGAATCAGGGATACCGGTACTTTTCGGTGTTGTCACAACAGACAATATTGAGCAGGCGATAGAGAGAGCCGGAACAAAGGCAGGAAACAAAGGCTATGACTGTGCACTTAGTGCTATTGAAATGGCAAATTTGACAAAACAGTTATAATCATCTAAAATACCCATAGTTATTATTGTTTAAATTTTTCACACCAAAGATTTGTGTCTGTGCACACTTGACACAAACTTGATTAAAAAATATGTGCAGAAATGAGGAATAAAATGTTTCAAAATTTATATCCCAGTGAGGATTATGACTCGGCGTACCAAATAGACTATGAGGGTTTTTATGATAAGGGTTATCGAGGAATACTCTTTGATGTTGACAATACTCTGGTGGAGCATGACCAGCCGGTTACGCTTCCTGCTATCGAGTTGTTTGAAAATCTCAAGGAGATGGGTTTTAAAACATGTATCATATCAAATAACAAGGACTATAGGGTGAAGCCGCTTGCTGATGCATTAGAGTCTGAGTATGTATATAAAGCCGGAAAGCCATCAAAAGCAGGCTATGAAAAGGGTATGGAGATTATGGGAACAAACCGTGAAAATACTCTTTTTATAGGCGACCAGATTTTTACAGACATCTGGGGGGCAAATAAAGCAGGTATTCATTCAATACTTGTAAAACCGATAGCAAAGCATGAAGAAATTCAGATAGTGCTTAAACGCAAGTTAGAAAAGATAGTACTGGGCGAATACAATAAGACAAAAAGAAAGGCTCAGGCTTAGCATAATAACTGTTTAAGGCTTAATAAAAAAGAGCAAAACCAGCTTAACATACAAAAATATAAAGAGATAGAAAAACATAGTATAATATTGCTTTTCTATCTCTTTTTGCCTGCCATATATAAAGTATTAGGCAAGATAGTATTCTGCGGTATCAGTTAAATACAAAATTTTTATATCAAACATAGTGAAAATATTTATATATATTATGTATTATACAATATGCAGAAATCTCTCTACTTTTGCTGATATTATCCACGGTGCCGGCTGCTGCTTGAACATATTATTACTTTCTAAGGTTGATACACTTACCTGTATTATCTCAGGATTTATTATGCCAAAGGGTTCTAAAGTATTTTTTATACCTGCTGCCACTGTAAAATCAAGTGTATAGATTACTATACGGACTTTTGGATTTACCCTTATAAAATAATCGAGTTCCTGATCCATGCTTGCAGATGCTACCATAAAAATAACATCCGGTACGGGACAGTCTTTCATGGTTTTCTCATCGACATGGTCGACAATATTTATATTGTGCAGACAGAAGTGTTCGATATTGTCCTCAAGAGTGTTTCTGTCTGCACTGCTGTACTCAACGGCTGTAACATTGCCCTCAGATGCGAGCATAGCTGCTTCTATGGCGATACTCTCTCCACTTATAACACAGATATTATCCTGTGGTGCTATAGTCATTTTATTTAGAATGATAGAACGTATCTCACTTCCTACATAATGTATAGAGCCTTTTTGGAAAAGCTCATTTGAAAGTCCTATCTTTGCCGTATTTCTTGCGGCTTTATTGATTATCAGCATACCTGCTGATGCATTTATGCCACGGTTTATCATATCGGAAACCTTTTTGTGATAGATTTTGCCAATGGGGACATTGCCTTCGTTAAACCATACCTCACAATCACCTAGTCCTGCGTTCCAAAGACGATAAAATATATCATAATCGCCAGCCTTTGTAAAGACGAGTGTTGTCCTGTGGGCTTCGACTGTTGGAACAACATTTTTATTTTTTCTTGTAATATCAAGAATTTTTACATATTCAAGGTCGATAAGTGTACCGTTTGAAAAAAAGTTAAGCCATGCAAGAATCGTTTCATTTGAAAAAGTGTTATTATCCATACCTTAAATTCACCTCATTGATATTTAATTTGAAAATTGATATTTAATTTGTGACAATTTTATAGTATAATCATATGATGTTAGGGTCAAAAGTAGATAGCAATGCATGTTTATGTACAGACCTATATCTGGTGGCTGCCTAAACATCATCATGTAATCATGAGAAAATATGAATAATGTATAAATTTCTCATGATTGGTAAGTTTGATTATTTTACAAAGCTGTATAATATCTGTAAATTTAAGAACTATTATACCACAGATTTGTAATGCTATAAACCCTGTTTTTAGGGTTAATATTGATAATGTTTAAAACATCTGCCAAAGCTGATGGAAAAATAGCCGGTGATTTAACATTAACCGGCATAAAATTAAAATAACCGGAGGATACGGATAATGAGTGAAAAAGTTGAAATGTGGGATATTTATGATAAAGATAAGAAAAGAACCGGACGCACGATGAAAAGAAATGACTGGTCTCTTGAGGATGGAGAATACCATCTTACGGTTCTCGGTGTCATAAAAAGACCTGACGGAAAGTTTCTTATAACAAAGCGTGCAATGGATAAGGCATGGGCACCGGGCTGGTGGGAAATATCAGGCGGAGCAGCTATGGCAGGAGAGGACTCAGAGGATGCAATAAAGAGAGAAATCCTTGAGGAAACGGGGCTTGATGTAAACGGTGCCAAAGGCGGCTTTTTATTCTCATACCACAGGGAAAATCCGTCGGAGGGTGATAATTATTTTGTAGATGTTTACAGATTTGAAATGGATTTTACTGATTCAGATATAAAACTTCAGGATGCAGAGACAAAAGATTTTATGATAACCGATGTAAATAAAATTAAAGAATTTGCAAATGAGGGAATATTTTTACATTATGACAGCATTAAGGAGGCTTTTGAGTAGATATGCGTTACTATTATCCTGATTATTTTAAAGATTTTGTCTGTATTGGAGGAAAAGCCTGTTCAGACAGTTGTTGTCATATATGGCAGATTACCGTTGACAAAAAAACACTTAGAAAGTATAAACATGTTACCGGTGAACTGGGAAAGCGTATGGCAGAGAAGATAGACCAAAAGACCGGAGATATATGTCCACACGGTGAGGAAAACAGATGCGAATTTTTAAACGAGGACAATCTCTGCGACATTGTTGCTAAGCTTGGTGAGGATTACCTTTGTGAGACTTGTTATACGCATCCGCGTCATGAAGAGGTATATCCTGATGTGAGAGAGCGTTCACTTGCGATAACCTGTCCGATAGCGTGCAGACAGCTTCTGGAGAGAAAAAAGCCGGTACGGATAATTTATGAAGACACTGATGAGCCGGGCGATAAAGACAAGAAATTTGACTATGAACTTTTTGATGTTTTACTTAAAACAAGAGACAATCTTTTGAAATTACAGCAGGACAGAGAACTTACAATTTCACAGAGGATGGCTCTCTCTCTCGGAATATCACATGATATAGAAAGACGCATAAGAGCAAAAAGTTTAAGGAATAAAAATACCGGATTTTTAGATAAGCTGTTTGCAAAGAAAAATAGTTTTACTGATGAGGAATTAGGGGATATTGAAAAAATATTAAAATATTATAAAAAGTCAGATGCATTTGAAAAAATGTGCAAAAATATCGAAAAGAGCGAGGAGTCTGACTGGTTTATGTTAGATGACGAGGAGGATAAGAAAAAAATACTCAGCGATATGATATTTACGCTTTGTACTATGGAAGCATTAAAACCTACATGGATTCCGTATCTTCAGAGTGTCCTCAATATAAGGCAGCAGATGGATAACAAGGAATATCTTGAGTCATATAAAGAATTTGAAGCAGTCACGGATGATATTGAGATAGAGCAGTTACTTTTTTATTTCACATATGTTTACTGCTGTCAGTCAGCTTATGACGGAGCACTTCTTGCCAAGATAAAGATGGCTGTTGTCAACACGCTTATCATAAAGGAATTGTGGTTTATGTGCTGGCTTGAAAATGATAAGACTCTTACAATGGAGGACAAGGTTGAATATGCCCATTGGTTTGTGAGGGAGGTCGAAAACTCCGATGAAAATATGGAACAGTGGGACAGCCTTATGCAGAGAAATCCAAGATTTTCACTTGATAATATTTTTAAGCTGCTGTAAAAATGATAAATTCTATTATAAAAATAACAGTCAGATATAAGACTAAATATTTTTAAAATGTTTATATTCGTTTGAAAAAGGTATGCAGACCAGGATTTGCATTTACCTGTAAGAAGTGGTAAATTTAACTGGTCTGTTTATGATGACTGGTGTAAAAGTTCAGATATTACCCCATCTGTTCTTGTTGAAGTCAGAGGGTATAAAGATTTGGCTGAATCGGTAGATTATATGGAAAAGAACCATATATATCCGTTCAAATAAAAAAGAGCAAAACCAGCGTTTTGCTCTCCAAGAATTGCTTTGCAATTCTTGTTGGCGTCACACAACTTTACGAGCATTTTCTTATACAATAAAAAAGAGCAAAACCAGCGTTTTGCTTTTTAATAAAAAATATGAGGTGAATTATGATTTCTAGTGGTATGGTTAATTTGATAATGCAGATGGCGGTTCTCGGTTTTGTGATACCGTTCGTCTTTATTCTGGCATGGAAAGTAAGGACTAAAAAAAGTATAGTTCCGTCATTTGTGGGCATGGGAGTATTTCTTTTGTTTACTTTCTGTTTTGAGTCTGTTCCTAATATGATATTTCTACATACTAAAAATCCAATTTCGGAGTTTATAACCGGAAATGCCATTGCTTATGCATTATATGTAAGTCTGATGGCAGCAGTTTTTGAGGAGGCGGGAAGATTTGTCGCTTTTAAGTTTTTCCTTACTAAACACACAGACGATAATGAGACAGCTATATCATATGGTCTTGGACATGGAGGTATTGAGTGTATAATAGCACTTGGTATTACACAGCTTCAATACTATGCCTATGCTCAGCTTATAAATCAAAATAAAATTGACACAGTCATAAATACATTGCCTGACAAGGCTTCAAAGACCGCAATGACGGAACTTATAAATGCAATAAAGGATATGACTCTTAGTGAAAGCCTGCTTGCAGGTGGACAGAGATTTTTCATAATGTTTTTGCAGGTAGCACTGTCTGTCCTTGTGTTTAAAGCCGTCAGGGAAGTTAATAACAACCGTTATATCGCTATTGCGATAGTATTACATACGTTGGGAAATATACCGGCGGCACTTTACCAGAGGGATGTGTGTCCGAGACTCGGTTCTGAACTGTTTTCAATAGCATATTCTATCGTGGTATGCATTTTTGCTTACAATGTATATAAGAGTCTGCCGAAAAAGAAAACTGTAAGCAAAGAAAAAGATTTTGATATTGCAGGAAAGAAACTCGGATGAAATACCGTGAGCGGCATTAAAAATATCTGTAAAATATTTTTGAGAAGGTATGTCAAAATAGTTTGTTGGAAAACAGATGTCAAAAATTAAGAATTTTGTAAAAAACATGTAAGGTTCACACATTGACAAAAACGGCAGAATACAGTTATTATAGTAGCTGGTGCATATTGACTCTTTAAATTCAGATATTTAAGGCAGAAATATTTTGGTGCATTATTTTAAATCAAAAAAAATTGGAAGGTTTGTAAGATGTTATATAGATATTTTAGATTTAACAAAAAAAGAGTGGTGGTATTTGCAATACTTCTTATAATTATATTGAGCATACAGGTATTTCTTACCGGTTCTCTTATGTCAGAACAGTCAGTTACTACTGAGGCTGGTAATACAAACAGTGCCGTTATAGGAATTATTGACAACGAAGAGATAATAAGGCAGAAATTTTCATTTAACAGAAAGGTTGTGCTTTCACGTTTTGTTTTAAGTTTTGGTTCATTTGAGAGAAATGATGTTGGGGATACACTTCATATCCAGATGACAGATGGAAATAATAATATTGTATATAATACAGATATTTCAGTTGATAAGATTAAGGCAAATCAGGACTATCCGATAAAGATGGATAATACAGTTACGATTCCTAAGGGTGTTACCTGCTGTATAAGAATAACTTGCAGTTCTAAGGAAAATTCATATGCGGCAATTCCTACATTGAATACGACAAATCGTACTAATCCAAATACTTATATGTCAACACTTAAAATGCAGACACATGCAAAATCACTTAACATCCGTTATACATACCGTTTCAGGCAGGTGTACCCGCTGATTGTTATGTTGATTGAAATATTGATATTGTTTGTATTATGTTTCGAACATATATCAGATATGGCTGCTGTTTACAGAAAGAGATATTTAAGAGAACTTAAAAAGAAAAAACAGCGTGAAAATACAGCCGGGAACGGTGAGCAGAAAAATGACAAAACTAAAAGTCAGGATGCCAAGATTAAATATTCTAAAAAGGCAATGTTTGACAAGGAAAATGATAAGAAGAAAAAGGCATATATTAAAAAGCATAATAAAAAACAGGAGTATGGCAAAAAACATACAGTTAGTGTTAAAGGCATTGCAAAATGGTGTCTTGCACACAAAAAATTTATTGTCATTGTACGAAAAGCGGCATTTGTCTTAAATCCGCTTATCGTATTTTTAATGCTTGAGTCAATGAACGGTTCGCTTGAACTTATGCGTCCGGGTGTGTGGCCGTTTACATGGCTGTTACTGTTTTCAATCGAGCTTCTGATATATGGTATATGCCGCAGGGCATCACTTTCAATGCTCATACTTAACTTTGTGATGTTCCCTATCGGTCTTGCAAACCTGTTTATTATGAATGTACGAGGAACACCTTTTTTACCGGCTGATATACTTGGCGTGGCGACTGCAACAGAGGTTGCTGACCATTATACATTCAGCTTATCACCGGCACAGTTTATAATAGTTCCGGCATTCTTTATATGGAATTTGTTTGTTTTCAGGATAGCAATTAAAAAACAGCCGAAAGAAACTCTTAAGATTAATATAATAAGAAGAGCTGTTCCCGTTTTTGCCGGAATGATTTTGATAGGTATAATGTATAATACTCCTATTCTTGAGGCGTGTAAGATTACTGATGATGTCTGGAATAAAGTGGGTTCATGCCAGAAAAACGGATTTTACATGAATTATTTTATAAACCTGCATTATCTTAAGGTTTCAAAACCTGCCGGATATTCACAGGAAAAGGCAAAAAAGATAATAGCTGAAACAAAAAAAGATAATATTACATCGGTAGAGGAGACTTCATCGAGAAAGGTTATCTCAAACAGTGACTTTAAGACCAATACGACTCTTAATGGCAAAAAGCCTAACATTATCTATATAATGAATGAGAGTCTTGCGGATTTTTCAAAAATAGGAAAAGTTAATTATAACAGAGATCCATTAGAGTTTATACACAGCATGAAAGATAATACTATATCAGGTCTTGATTATGTATCTGTTTTTGGAGCTGGTACAAGTAATTCTGAATTTGAAGCCATGACGGGAAATACAATGAAATTTTTCCCAAGTGGATGTAATGTTTATCAGCAATTTATGCACGACTCAACATATTCGATTTCACAGTATTTAAAGACTCTCGGATATGATTGTGATGCGATACATCCAAGTAGTGCTAAGAACTGGAACAGAATAGCGACCTACAACAGTATGAAGTTTGACAAGTTCATATCTATAGATGACTTTAAAAACCCTGAGTATATACGCTATATCAGTGATAAAGAAAGTTATAAAAAGTTGATAGAACTTTATAACAAGCGTGATAAGAGTAAGCCTTTATTCTTGTTTAATGTAACTATTCAGAATCATGGAGGTTATCTTACAAATACAAACTGGAAAGAACCGGTAGAGGTTGAAGGCAAGTATTATACGGAAACAAATGAATATCTTTCTTCGACGAAAGAGTCTGACAATGCTTTTAAGTATCTTATTGATTATTTCAAGAAGCAGGATGAGCCGACGATCATATGTATGTTCGGAGATCATCAGCCTTCTATTGAGATAGAATTTTACGAGGAGCTGTTAGGCAAAAAACAGGATGAGTGGGAGATTTCGGATATTCAGAAAAGATATGCGACACCTTTTGTACTGTGGGCAAATTATGATATAGGAAGTGCGTCAGATGTAGTTATTGGCAATAATACTCTTGAAAATATGCTTTTAAAGGCAGCTGGAATAGAGCTTCCGACATACAATAAATATGTTGAAAAAGTGTCTCAGACTATCCCTGTCATGAATGTAAACGGTTATATGGATAATGACGGCAACTGGCACAATTATGGAAGTGATGAGCCAGACAATATAAAGAAACTGCTTGACGATTATGATATACTACAGTATGGTTATTATAGTGATACTGATAAAGAAAAATTGTTTGGCAAATAAAATAGAGGTTTAAAAGACTTAAGTGGAGGTAGAAATGGCAACTGACAACAGTAATATTGAAAAATTATTAGATGAAATGAAGAAAAACCAGTCAAATGAGCTGGCAGCACAACTTACTGAGGCACTAGGAAAGGCATTTGTATATGTACCTGCAACGATGCCAAAAGATACAGATCCTGCAATATTAAAGAAAATGATGGAAAATCCCGGTGTTGAATCACCTATACCTGATGGAGCACAGCCACAGCCTTGTGTTCTCCAGAATGACAATGGCTCAAAGTTCTTTCCGGTATTTACATCAGAGGAGGAGATGGAGAAAGGAAAGGGTGTACCTAAGTTCCCTATCACATTAAATCTTCCTTTTAAAGCATGTCTTGATATAATGTCATCAATAGAGGACATTACGGCAGCCGTTATAAACCCTTTTAATCAGAATATTGTTATGAATGTATCAAGAAATACACCCGAAGAACAAAAACCACAGCTTACGGAAGCACAGTTTCATGCCGTTATCAGACAGCAGATGGAGTCAAGAGTATTCCCTCATAAGATACATACAGAGGGTGAGACATATATAGAAGATCTTTGCAAAAGACAGGGCGAATGTATTGTAGAACTTTTTGAAGAACCATATGCAGAAGCAGAAAATTGTCCGTATAGTGCAGATGATTATGACTTTATGATATTAAATATCAGTGATACATTAAGGCTTATAAGAATAACAACACCAACAGATAAACAGTATCCGGAAATGGCTATATCAATCTTTATAGCATGGAATCCTGCTGAAAAGAAATCAAGATATTTTGCAATCATAAAAAGCAGAGATGGTGAACCGAATAAACTTTATGAAGTAACTGATGAACAGAAAGTTGAATCTCTTGGGGATGCTCCAGACGAAGGAATGGAACTCCAGAGCATTATTGATATTGCGACTGCAGATTAACAGAACGGCAGGCGGCAATCAGAAATTTGTTTACATTTATCAGTAAAAAGGGTAAGGTATGTTCTCGTGAGATATTCGCTATGGGAACTATAGAAAGGAAAAAAACAGAATAAACTATGATTATATATTTGATACGCCATGGCAGACAAAACAGTACGGATTGTAATGTAAATGTGCCATTATCGGCAGAGGGTATAAGACAGGCTGAACTTCTCGGCGAACGCATGAAAAATTATAAGATAGATGCACTTTATTCAAGTGACCTTAAAAGAGCTGTCGAAACTGCACAGGTTGCTTTCAAAGATCGTCCGGAGTTAGCAGATAATATCAAGATACGCCCGGGTATTGCCGAGATAGATTTCGGAAGTCTTACCGGAGTTCATGATTCAGAGGTAAAGCGTTTTTATAAAGAATATTATGAAGAACAGCTTAATGACTTTATGGAGGGAAAGAGCCAGAAAGGAACAGCACTCGATGAGGTAAATGAGTATGTCGGCGAATTTTTTGTTCCAAATGCAGAGATGTGGTATCCTGACGGCGAGAATGGTCCTCAGGTTTTAGAGAGAGTAATGCCGGTTTTGCATGAGTGGATAGACAGCGGAAAACAAAACATTGCTGTAGTTACACATGGTGGAGTTATCAGGATATTATTATGTGCATTGTTTGGTGGTGATTTCGCAAAGCGTCTTATGTTTGGTACATCACTGGAAAATTGTAGTATAACACAGATTCATTTTGACGAGAAAAAGCACGGCTTTTATCTTGACAGATTTAACGATTTTGCTCATTTAGAGAAATATCCTGAGCTTATGAGAAGTACATTTCTTGCACCAAATGGTGATATGTAACAGAGTGTCAGAGCAGAAAAAATCATAAAGAACAGATAAGTATTGTGAAAGATACGGTACATAAAAAATTCCTTGAGTTTCCACTAAAAGAAACTCAAGGAATTTTTTTTAATATTTTTAACTGTGGCTACATTATTTGTTATCAAATAAAATCAGCACAAACTAAGTGATTTATTTATCGTCAAGTTTCTCATATGAACCCTGTTTCATGGCACGAACCTTGAGAGAGAGTCCAAAGAGGTTGATAAATCCTTCGGCATCTTTGTGGTTGTAAAGTTCACCTGTTGTAAATGATGCAATAGACTCACTATACATAGAATATGGAGAAGTTGTACCCATTCTGATGATGTTACCTTTGTAAAGTTTAAACTTTACTTCACCTGTGACATATTCCTGTGTAACTTTTACAAACGCCTCTAAAGCTTCACGCAATGGTGTGAACCATTTTCCTTCATAGACAACATCTGCAAATTTGTTTCCGAGATCTTTCTTTACTGTATATGTATCACGGTCAAGGATGAGTTCCTCAAGCTGCTGATGAGCTTCCATAAGGATTGTGCCGCCCGGAGTCTCATACACACCGCGTGATTTCATACCTACGACACGGTTCTCGACAATGTCAACGATACCGATACCGTGTTTTCCACCGAGAGTATTAAGTTCACGGATAATATCAGAAACTTTCATTTCTTTGCCGTTTACTGACTTTGGAACACCCTTTTCAAATGTCATTGTAACGACCTCACCCTCGTCAGGAGCTTTCTCAGGTGTAGTACCAAGCACGAGAAGATGATCATAGTTTGGTGCATTTGAAGGATCTTCAAGTTCAAGTCCCTCATGGCTGATGTGCCAGAGGTTTCTGTCACGGCTATAGCTGCTGTCTGCTGCAAAAGGAAGGTCGATTCCGTGTGCACGACAGAAGTCAATTTCGTCTTCACGGGACTGGAGTTTCCACTTGTCATCTCTCCATGGAGCGATAATCTTTAAGTCAGGGGCAAGTGCTTTGATACCAAGTTCAAAACGAACCTGATCATTTCCTTTTCCGGTAGCACCGTGGCAGATAGCTGTAGCTCCCTCTTTGCGTGCAATCTCGACAAGTCTCTTTGCGATAAGAGGACGAGCCATAGATGTTCCGAGAAGATATTTATTTTCATATACTGCATGTGCCTGAACACAAGGAACGATATAATCGTCACAGAACTCATCAATAACATCTTCTATATAAAGTTTTGCAGCACCGCAGACTTTAGCTCTCTCGTCAAGTCCCTCAAGCTCGCTTTCCTGTCCGACATCTATACAAACGCAGACAACATCATAACCATAAGTCTCTTTTAACCAAGGGATGATAGCTGTAGTATCAAGACCACCTGAATAGGCAAGAATTACTTTTTCTTTCATAAATCAATTTCCTCCTAGAGTTTATTTTAAGTTTCTTACTTTAATGTGGTGTGCAAAGCACCATCACATTTTTTGGCACAACGAAAATCAAATCTTTGATACATAAATTATTCGTTGTACTTGTACATATAAAGTATAATCTCAAAGTATGTACTGTGCAATCACTTTTTACAAAAAAAACAAAAAATGATTAATAAGTTTTATCAGATTTAATATTATCAGGCAAATAGCAACGCAGATTATGAATATCCACCTGACTAAACATATCCTGATAATCTGATAAAAAACATATCATAAATGATATTCTGTTAATAAATATACATCTGTTTGAATAATTATGCAAGTGAAAATGTAAAGAAAATGATAAAAAACATAACAGTTCAATCTTTCATTTATTACGGTCCGTGTGAATATTTATAAATTAATGTTGCATTTTTATAATTAGGGGAGTATAATACGATAGCAGTTAGATTATATAAGGAAAGGCTGGTAATGATTTATGATCAAAGTTGGTATTATTGGTTCGACAGGATACGCAGGTCAGGAATTGGTTAGGATTCTCCTTCAACATCCTGATGCTGAGATAGTGTGGTATGGTTCGAGATCATATATAGATAAGAAGTACAGTGAAGTTTTTGGAAATATGTTTCAGCTTGTAGATGACAAATGTATGGGCGAGAACATGGATGAGCTTGCAAAGAAAGCAGATGTTATATTTACGGCTACACCGCAGGGGCTTTGCGGTTCACTTGTAAGTGAAGAAATATTAAAAAATACAAAGATAATAGACCTCAGTGCTGATTTCAGAATAAAGGATGTTGCTAAATATGAAAAATGGTACGGCATCAAACATCAAAGTCCTGAGTTTATAAAAGAAGCCGTTTACGGACTCTGTGAAGTGAACAGGGAAGATGTTAAAAATGCAAGGCTTATTGCAAATCCGGGATGCTTTCCTACCTGTTCAACATTATCAATATATCCTATGGCAAAAGAGGGACTTATTGATATGAACAGCATCATCATTGATGCAAAGTCAGGAACATCAGGGGCAGGCAGAGGAGCAAAGGTTGCAAACCTTTATTGTGAGGTAAATGAAAGTATCAAGCCATACGGTGTTGCATCACACAGGCACACACCGGAGATAGAGGATCAGCTCTCATATGCATCAGGTGAAGAGGTTCTCATAAACTTTACACCACACCTTGTGCCTATGAACAGGGGAATACTTGCTACTTCATACGCAGCTCTTAAAAAGAAAATGTCTTATGAGGAAGTAAAGGCTGTCTATGACAAGTATTATAAAGATGAATATTTCGTGAGAGTCCTTGAAAAAGATGTTTATCCCGAGACAAGATGGGTAGAGGGCAGCAACTTTGTAGATGTAAACTTTAAGATAGATGAGAGAACAGGCAGAATAATAATGATGGGTGCTATTGACAATGTTGTCAAAGGTGCCGCAGGACAGGCAGTCCAGAATATGAACATTATGTTCGGACTTGAAGAAAACACGGGACTTAAGATGGTTCCTATGTTCCCATAATGTGCTCTAGGAATCTTCTGAACAAAGAATTTTGAGAGGAATTTTTGATATACAGCAGTATCTCGGAAATCCAGCAGAAATAATTCGTTTTGAGAATATACCGGGCGTACATCACAATATCAGGAGGAAAAAAGATGAGTGAAGAAGAAAAAGAAAAATATATGGATCAGATTACAGTAAAAGCTGAGACTCTTATAGAGGCTCTTCCATATATAAGAGATTTTAATAATAAGATAGTAGTAGTAAAATATGGCGGCAGTGCGATGCTCGACAAAAAGCTTGAGGAGAGTGTTATAAAAGATGTTGCTCTCTTGAAGCTTGTAGGTATGCGTCCGATAATCGTTCACGGTGGTGGAAAAGAGATAAGCAAGTGGATAGGCAAAGTCGGAAAAGAGACTGAGTTCATAGAGGGATTCAGAAAGACAGATAGAGAGACTATGGAAGTCGCAGAGATGGTTCTTAACCGCCTTAACAAATATCTTGTTCAGATGGTCGAAAAGATTGGCGTAAAAGCTATCGGTATCTGTGGAAAAGATGGTGGAATGTTAAGGGTTGACAAGAAGATGCCAAACGGAAAAGATATTGGTTTTGTAGGTGATATAAAACATGTGAATACTGAGATTCTTGAGACACTTCTTGATAATGACTATATCCCTATTATTGCTCCTATAGGAATGGATGATGCAGGCGAGACTTATAACATAAATGCAGATGATGCGGCTTGTGCCATAGCAGGTGCGATAAAGGCTGAGAAACTTGCATTCTTAACAGATGTAGATGGTGTATGTATGAATCCCGACGACAGCAGTTCGCTTATCTCGGTTCTTGACCTTAATGAAGCAAATAAACTTATCGAAGCAGGAGTTATCTCAGGTGGTATGCTTCCAAAGGTTACAAATTGCATCAATGCCGTAAATGCAGGTGTAGGCAGAGTACATATCCTTGATGGAAGACGCGAGCATTGTCTGTTGCTTGAGTTCTTTACAAAGAAAGGTATCGGTACAGCTATCATTGGTGATGACAGCGGCTACTATTCAAACGAGATTGAGCAATAAAGTTTATTTGAATATTTGACAGCAGTTGTCAGGCTTTGCAATGGGTGGATTATAAAAAGATTGCAAGCTGATTATAACAAAACAGGAGGTAAATTATGAATTTACGGGAAGCTGACAAGCATTTTATACATACATACAACAGAAGCGTTATTTTTGAAAAGGGCGAGGGAATGTACCTTTTTGACAACGAGGGCAATAAATATCTTGACATGGGTGCAGGCATCGCCGTTTCGGCGTTAGGCTACAGTAATGACGAGTATAAACAGGCATTAAAAGACCAGATAGACAAACTTATCCATGTTTCAAATCTTTATTTTACAGAGCCGTCGATTAAGGCTGCCGAGTATCTGTCAAAAGCATCAGGGATGGATAAGGTATTCTTTACAAATTCAGGAACAGAAGCTATAGAGGGTGCGATAAAACTTGCAAGAAAATATGCTTACAATAAAGATAAAAACAGCAAGGGTGAGATAATAGCAATGAATCATTCTTTCCACGGAAGAAGTATGGGTGCACTTTCCGTTACAGGAACAAAACATTACCGTGAGCCTTTTGAGCCGCTTATCGGCGGAGTTTCATTTGCAAATTATAATGATCTTGAAAGCGTTAAGAAACTTGCCACAAAAGATACCTGTGCAGTTATCCTCGAGACACTTCAGGGAGAAGGTGGTATCTACCCTGCAACAGATGAGTTTATCCACGGTCTTAGAAAATTCTGTGATGAGAATGATATATTACTTATATTTGATGAGATACAGTGTGGAATGGGAAGAACAGGAAAGATGTTTACATATCAACATTATGGTGTAAAACCTGATATTATGACATCTGCGAAAGCTCTCGGATGCGGTGTGCCGGTAGGTGCATTTGCAGCTGTAAAGGAAGTTGCTGATGCAATGTGTCCCGGAGATCACGGAACCACTTATGGTGGAAATCCTCTTGCAACTGCAGCAGTATGTAAGGTTTTTGAGATATTTGAAAAAGACGGCATACTTAACCATGTAAATGAGATTGCACCTTATCTTAAAGATAAACTTAATGTACTTAAAGATAAGTTTCCTGATAAGATTAAGGATGTGCGTGGAAAAGGTCTTATGATGGGCATGGAACTTTACGGACCGGCTGGGGATGTAGTTTCTAAATTGCTGAAAAAAGGTGTTATCCTTATTTCAGCCGGAACAAACATTATACGATTTGTACCACCTCTTGTTGTAGAAAAAGAGCATATAGATGTTATGTGTGAAAAACTCGAAGAAGTGTTTAGCACTAACGAGTAATCCTATATGTTTATTGCTAATAGCGGCCTGACTACATAAAGAAACATAGTAATCAAAAAAAGTAAGAAAAATTTAATGATTTTTGTTCATTGTATCTATTGTAATAATGTTACAAATTGTTTAAAATATTGCTAGTGTGTTAAGGTTTTGCTTAGAATGATAAACTAATCAGCACACTGGCATTTTTTTACATAAAAACTTAAAACTCCTTTTGAAATTTTGGAATGTTATTTTTGATTTTGGTATGAACAGATACAATCTTAATATTCAGGAGGAAGTTTATGAAAAACAATAAAAAAATAATTATGATAATATGCGGACTTTTTATTTTATTGTCAGGATTTGCATATATAAATTCCGATGCCATTGGAAAGTTTGTATATAAAGACGATACGGAGTATAGTTCTTCAGACGATACAAAATATGTTTCTTCAAAAAATACAGGCTGTATTTCTTCATCAGACAAAAAAAGTTATAACAAAATGTCTGGTAAAGATAATCTCAATGATAAAAAAAGTGACGGACAGTCACAGGTTGTCGTGTATATATGTGGTGCAGTAAAGCATCCGGGAGTGTATAAGTTTACAGCAGGAAGCCGTATAAATGATGCAATAAATGCGGCATCAGGCTTTAAAAAGGGGGCTGCCAGAACAGCGATAAACCAGGCAAGGGTTTTAGAAGATGGCGAGCAGATAACGATACCGACTTTAAAACAGGTTAAAAGAAAACAGCTTTCAAAGACAACTGACGGAGATAACTTTCAGGATAAAACTACAGATAATGAAAATACTGATAGTTCAGAAAGAGAAAGTCAGAATACTCTTATTAACATAAATACTGCATCGGCAGGTGAACTTACCTCCCTGTCAGGAATAGGTCAAAGCAGAGCAGATGCGATAATAGAATACCGACAGTCAAATGGAAAGTTTCAAAGTATAGAAGATATTATGAAAATACCAGGTATCAAGCAGGGGATTTTCAATAAGATAAAAAATAAAATATCTGTATAATAGATGGAAAGAAGGATGGACATGGCAAAGAAAGTATTGGTAGTAGATGATGAGAAACTCATTGTAAAAGGTATCAGATTCAGTCTTGAACAGGACGGAATGGATGTGGATTGTGCATATGACGGACAGGAGGCAATAGATCTTGCTACAAACAATAAATATGACATTATCCTGCTCGATGTTATGCTGCCAATACATGATGGCTTTGAAGTATGCCAGCACATAAGAGAATTTTCGGATGTCCCAATCATAATGCTCACTGCAAAAGGTGATGACATGGATAAAATACTTGGACTTGAGTACGGTGCTGACGATTATATCACGAAACCTTTCAATATTCTTGAAGTTAAGGCGAGGATAAAAGCAATAATAAGAAGAAGTGCATCAAAAGAGCAGCCGGAAGTTCAAAAGACTTATTCTTACAACGGACTTAGCATTGATCTTGACAGCAGACGAGGTTACATAAATGATGAAGAGGTAAACCTTACGGCAAAAGAATTTGATTTGCTTGAACTTCTCATGCTTCATCCAAACAAAGTTTACAGCCGTGAGGAACTGTTAAACACTGTATGGGGATATGATTATCCGGGTGATGTGCGTACTGTTGATGTTCATATAAGACGTCTCAGGGAAAAAATCGAAGATACACCTAGCAATCCTAAGTATATACATACTAAATGGGGAGTCGGTTATTATTTTCAAAAGTAATGCAATAAAATAAAAATTAAATACGGGGGCTGCAGTGAAAAAGTTATGGTCTGATTTTATATACAATCTGCGTGGGATGAGAACACAGATGTTTTTGATTTTATTATGCGTGGGAACTATACCCATTATTTTTCTTGTCAATTTAATAACAAATGAATATAACTCACAATTAATCTCCCAGCGTACAGATGAATTGCAGTCATACGGAACGGTAATATCAAATCTTGTCACATCATCAGGTTATCTGTCAACTCAGGAATCAAGTGATGTTGAAAATGAGACGGAGGAAATTGCCAATATCTATCAGGGGCGTATTATTATAGTTGACAAAGATTTAAAAGTTATAAGAGATACTTACAATATCGAAAATGGAAAAACCATGGTATCTACAGAGGTTGTAAAGTGTTTTTCAGATGACCAGAACAAGTATATAAACAATCTTGGCGAATATATGCAGCTTACCATGCCGATAGTAGATCCTGTTACAAATGAAACTACGGGAGCAATCATCATAAGCTACTCTACAAAGAATATACAACTTACTTCAAAAGCTGTAACAAGAAAAGTTATCTTTGCAGTCTGTGCAATAGTGCTTGTGATACTGCTTATCTCATTTGTATATTCAATTTTCCTTACAAAACCGTTGAGTAAACTTACGGATTCTATCAATGAGATATCAAAGGGAAATATGGCTGTCGAACTTGATATGCACGGCTATTCAGAACTTCACAAAATAACTGATTCTTTCAACCAGATGATAGAAGTAATACAAAATCAGGAAAGCTCAAGACAGGAATTTGTATCAAATGTATCACATGAATTAAAGACTCCGCTTGCATCGATGAAGGTTCTGTCTGACTCTCTTCTTTCACAGGAGGGAATGCCCGAAGAAATATACAGGGAATTTTTAGGTGACATAACGACAGAAATAGAGAGAATGACCCAGATAATCAACGATCTTCTTTCAATGGTTAAGCTGGATCAGAATACCGCAAATATAATTATAAGTAATATCAGCATCAATGATCTGATAGAGCAGCTTCTAAAACGCCTCAGACCTATTGCCGGAAAAAGAAATATTGAACTTATTTTTGAGAGTTTCAGGCCGGTTATGGCAGATGTGGATGAAGTCAAGCTTTCAATGGCATTAAATAATCTTATTGAAAATGCCATAAAATACAATTACGATGATGGCTGGGTAAAGGTGACATTAAATGCCGACCACAAGTTTTTCTATGTCACGGTGCAGGACTCAGGTGTTGGAATTCCTGAAGATTCACTTGACAGTGTGTTTGAGAGATTTTTCAGGGTAGATAAGGCAAGGTCAAGGGCAACAGGTGGAACAGGACTTGGTCTTGCAATCACAAGGAGTGTAATACTTTTGCACAGAGGTTCTATTAAAGTTTACAGCAAAGAAAAAGAGGGTACTACATTTACCGTAAGGATTCCGTTGAATTATATACAATAAATGATAGTTTTCAGACTATGTTAATATCTTACAGCGAGATTTAGTGGTATTGCAGTCATAAAAAACGATGTATTCTGAGTGTTAGAAATGAAAGGCTGAACTGTTACAGTGTTAGCAAAACTTTAATCGTAAATACAATATATTTTGCTTTTGAAATTTGATTTAAGGAGAAGAAGTATGAATAATATGATTTTATCAAAAAGATTGTCCATATATGCCATGTGCATATGCATATGTGCTGTGCTTATTTTTTCTCTGTCATCATGTGGAAAAAAAGAAACATATAAAGGTTATTATGTTTACGGTCTTGATGCAAACGAAAAGAAAGTCATGTATGAAAAGTGTAATATTTCATCCGAAGATAAAACAGCTAAATCCATAAAAAAATTTATCAGAAAACTACAGCGTGAGCCGGATAATATTAATATGAAAAAAGCCATTCCTGATGATGTTAAAGTCGATAATTTTAATATAAGTCCGTCAGGAGAACTCTCATTATATTTTAATGCTGCGTACGGAAATTATACCGGTGTTTCAGAAATATTAAGAAGAGCTGCTATCGTAAAAACGCTTTCGCAGGTAAAAGGAATAAAAGGCATACAATTTTATGTTGCAGGACAGCCGATTACCGATTCAAATATGGAGCCGGTAGGTATTATGACAGCAGATTCATTTATTGATAATACAGGCGGTGTAAGTGATTATAAACAGAAAGCGACACTAAATATGTATTTCTCGGATGAAACGGGTAAATCACTTGTTATAGTACCAGTCAATATAACTTATGATGCAACGATACCACTTGAACAATTAGCAATAGAACAGCTTATAAGCGGGCCATATACTATTGATGGAGTAAACAAAAATAAGGTATTGCCTACAGTTCCAAAAGGAACAGTATTAAATAAGGTTACTGTTAAAGAGAAAACCTGTTATGTGGATTTTTCAAAAGAATTTTTAAATAAACAGGATGATATAACTGATATGGTTGCTATTTATTCCGTCGTAAATACTCTTATAGAACTGCCAAATGTAAATAAAGTACAATTTAGTATTGATGGTGAGCAGGTACTTAAATATAATGAGAGTATGAGTTTCGGAGAACCGTTTGAAAGAAATCTTGACATTGTAAAAGAGAAAAAATAAAAATTATGTTATAAGTAAATAGCAAAGCGGATTGCGAATATATGTTTAACAATAAATATGCAAAAACGACAAAACAGGGAGGTGTTTATTATAAGAAGACCGGCTGTGTGGACTGCCGTTATTCTTATTATAATAATATCAGCTTTTAATATCATTTCACAAAAAAGAATCTATAAAAAACAATATTATCTTGATGATATGTTCAAAAACAAAAGCAGGATAGAAACAATTATTTACGGAGAGTTTGAGTCTGCAGTTTCAAAAGAAAAAACAGTGAGCATAATATTAAAAAATGTAAGACTGAAATTTGATGGCAGGACGACGGAATATAAAGATTTACCGTCAATTATCATTTATGCAAAAAAGTCGAACGGCAAAGAGAAACTTAAACTCAATCCCGAAAATAAGATAAAGTGCAATGCTTCTCTTATGGAATTAAAAAGTGCAACAAACCCCGGAGAATTTAATATGAAAGCGTATTACCGCGAGAAAAAAATCTTTTACTCTGCAGCTTGCGATATTGGTGACATTGTTGTCTTGGACGGAAACTATAATCACCCGAAAAAAATATTGTATGATTTTAGGGACAGGCTGAAAAACATCTATGCCGATTGTATGCCTGAGAGAGAAGCCGGAACGGTATCTGCTATGCTTCTTGGTGATAAGAGTATGCTCGACGAAGAGGTAAAAGAGTTATACCGTGAGAACGGGATGTCACATCTTCTCGCAATAAGCGGACTGCATATAACAGTTTTATGTATGGCTTTTAATAAGCTGCTTACATTATTGAAAGTGCCCGATAAACTTTCAATAACACTTACCGTGTTGCTGCTGCTTCTTTATGGCATTATGACGGGATTTGGAATTTCAACAAATAGAGCGGTCATTATGATGGTCATTGCTTTGTTTGCCGGATTTGTCGGAAGAAGTTATGATATGCTGTCTGCAACGGCTGTAAGTGCGGTTATTATAGTCATATTAAAGCCAATGTCTCTTTTCTCATGCAGTTTTTTATTATCATATGGTGCGATTATTGCTATAGCTTATTTTTATCCATTTTTAAGGGATGATATTTTCGCGTGCAAAAATGATTTTAAACATAATAATAAAGAAAGATTGGTACAGCACATAAAAAAAGAGATTATAAAATCCATGCTGGTGAGTTTTTCGATACAGTTTTTTACACTGCCGGTGATATTATATTGCTTTTTCCAGACACCATCATACAGTATAGTCTTAAATCTTTTGATAGTTCCACTTTCGACATTTCTTGTCATAATTAGTGCTTTGGGCGGTCTTTTGGGAATAGTTTTTTTGCCACTTGGAAAATTTATGCTTGGCGGAGCCTATTTTATACTTAAATTTTATGATGGGGTATGCGAGCTATTTAATAAACTGCCAATGCATCATATTGTTACGGGACGACCGAGTATTATTAAAATATTTATATTTTATCTGGTTTCATTTACTTTGATTTTTGCTGTAAAATATCTGAAAGATTACATATATATTAAAAAGGATTTTGATGCAGGATTTTCTTCTGTTTTGTTATCTTTTTCGGCAGAAATTTCAAAAATATCACATTATACATTTTTGCTTTTTATGGTGTTGTATGTTTTTATGCTGATACCTCCTCAAAATGACAGGTTTAACATTTGTTTTCTGGATGTAGGACAAGGTGACTGTATCATTATTAAAAATGACAACGGAAAAGTTTATATGATAGACGGCGGAAGTTCGGACAAAGACAGTGTCGGAAAATATATCATCACACCGTATCTTAAGTATTATGGCATAGAGAAAATAGACTACTGTATAATGACACACTCTGACAGCGACCATATATCAGGAATTATTGAAATATTTGAGCAAAAAAACGCAGATAGGATAACTATAGACAATTTTCTGCTTCCAAACCCTGACAATGAACTTAAAGATGAAGCTTATTATCAGATACTTAGGCTTGCAAAAAACAACTGTAATAAAGTCAGGTATGTTAAAACCTATGACAAGATTATTGATGGTGATATGACAATGACCTGTGTTCATCCGGACAATGGCTGTAAAACCGATTCAGCAAATGCTTATTCGGCAGTATTAAGTATAGTTCACAAAAATAACAGTATTCTTCTCACCGGGGATCTTGAAAAAGATGGAGAAGATAAGGTGCTTGATATATTGAATTCTGACTTTGAAAATTTTCCACAAAAATATACTTTGCTAAAAGCTGCACATCATGGCAGTAAAAACTCGACAACAGAGGCATTCTTAAGACGAACGATGCCTGAAAAAACCATCATATCCTGTGGAAAAAACAACAGATATGGGCATCCTCACAGTGAACTTCTAAAAAAACTTGAATATATAGAAACAAAAATATACAGAACAGATGTAGAAGGTGCTTTGAATTTTGAAGAGTAGTGTGAAAAATCCATATATGCAAGATTTTTCGCACACAAGATTTGTGTCTGCGCACACTTGACACAAACTTAATATGCACAAAAAACGTGTGCAGAAATGAGGGATAATATTTATATGTTCAAAAATGGTTTCTTTGAAAGCCCGTTATACAAATTTGGCACAAGACTTGTGGATGTGCTCGAACTCAATTTTTTATGGCTCTTTTGCAGTCTGCCGCTTTTGCTGGCACTTGCTTTTCCGAAGTGGCTTGGATTGTTTTGGATACCATGTGGTATCATAGGTGCATTTACTATGGGAGCTGCATCGGTGGCGGCATTTTCGATTACGCTTAAAATGGTGGATGACGAGGAGGGTTATATATTTAAACCTTTCTTTAAAGAGTTTAAAGCGAGTTTTTTTAAGGGCGGAATAGCAGGTATAATACAGACATTTGCAGTATATGCACTGTATCTTGATTTCCAGCTTTTTAATAATGTCAAAGATTCAAATATAATGTTTCTTATAGTCTTTATACTGGGTCTGATATTATTATTTACGCATTATGTTTATGCGTATGCACTTATGGGAAGATATGAGAATACTGTTATAAATACGCTTAGAAATTCATTTACGATTTCTCTCAGATATTTTAAGAAAACAATACTTATATTTTTAGTTGTCGCATTTGAAATCCTGTTGTTTGTATGGTCGGGAACAACAGAGTTTATTGGACTTATTATTGGACCGGTATGTATAATGTTTACGATAAGCGGAATGGCAAAACCAATATTCCTCCGGATTGAAAAAGATAACAGCGGTTCTGATGATGAGGAAGAAGAAACCGAAGAAGAAGTAGATGTGTCTGAATATGAGACTATAGATTATGAAAAACTTGCTAAAAAAGCAAAAAAGAATGAATAAACTATATGTAAACAAAAAATGTAGAAATAATAATATAAAGTTTCAAAAAAAGTGAGGGTAATAAAAGTGCTTAAAAATATTGCACATTTGTCCTTGAAAATGTAAAATATATACATAAGACAAATGAATTTGTGCTGTGTTGTGCACAAATTTATATGAGATTTATTATACAACACAGAAAAGAGGAAAATTATGAGAAAAGGTGCATTTAGTAAAAAAATGCTTTCTGTATTGCTTGCAGGCAGTATGGTTGTAGGTTCTGCGTCAGTGCTTTCCGGATGTGGTACTAAAAAGAAAAACGGCGTCGTTAAATTAGATGTTTACAGCCAGTTGGCTAACACACAGGGTATGCAGACAGGATGGGGAGCAGATGTGCTTAAAGAAAAGTTCAATGTTGAGCTTAATATTATTCCTGATGCAGATGGTGTTTACCAGACACGTGCCCAGAAAGGTGACCTTGGAGACATCGTTATCTGGGGAAGTGATTCAAAGGATTATGTAGATGCTGTTAAGAACAACCTTCTCCTCGACTGGAACGAAGATGATCTTCTTACAGACTGCGGACCATATATTAAGAAACATATGTCAGATGCTCTTAAGAAGAACAGTGGTCTTACAAAGACGATTACAGATGGCGAAAGAGATACTACTTATGGTCTTGGACACAGTATAGCAACCAGCAGTAAGGATCATGATGCATTCTTCTATACATGGGATACTCGTTGGGATTTATATAAGAAGATGGGTTACCCGAAGGTTAAAAATCTTGATGAATTCAAGAATATGCTTATTAAGATGCACGAAATTTGTCCTAAGGATGATAACGGAAATCCTACATATGCCGTTTCACTCTGGTCTGACTGGGATGACGGAATGGTTATGTATGTTAAGTCTACAGTTACAGCTTACTATGGTTATGATGAGATGGGTATCGGATTATATGATCCTCAGACAGGTAAGTTCCATGACGCACTTGAGGATAACGGACCATACCTCCAGATGCTTAAGTTCTACAATGACTTATATCGTGCAGGTCTTGTAGATCCTGATTCGATGACACAGACATATGACCAGATGAGTGCTAAGGTTAAGAGTGGTGGTGTATTATTCTCAATCTTCAACTACTCAGGCTCACTTGGATTTAACACAGACGCACATCTTAAAGCAGGTAAGTATATGTACTGTATGAAACCTGACGAAGCTAAACCTATCGTTTATGGTATGAATACACAGGGTGGCGACCGTGTTACAACAATCGGTGCTAAGACAGAGTACCCTGATTTATGTATGGAAATTATCAACTACTTTGCAACTCCGGAAGGTCGTATGGTATATCAGTATGGTCCTAAGGGTGAAACATGGAATTACGATAAGGATGGTAACACATACTTTACAGAGCTTGGTAAAAAGACTCATGCCGATGGTAAGACAAAGATGGAGAAGCATAAGGGATCATTCCAGGATGGAAGTATCCAGGCTGCATTCTCTACATGGGCTAACGATGCAGAGAACCCTGATTCAAACGGTGAAACATACAACAGTGATAACTGGAAATCTAATGTTCAGACTCCTGAGTATAAGATTCAGCAGGATTGGGTCAACAAGACAGGATGTAAGAACCTTAACGAGTACATGGAAAAGGGTGGAAACTATGTAGTTGCACCTGCAACATCTTACTCAGCAAGTGCTAAGGATGATGAGTTAAAGACAACATGGGCACAGGTTACAACATCTATCAAAGAGAACTCTTGGAAAGCGATTTATGCTAAGACAGATGCTGAGTACAATAAGTGTGTTCAGAAGATGAAGAAAGATACAGCAGCATATGGTTACGATAAGTGCCTTAAGTGGTGTGAGAACGAAGCTGCAACTCGTCGTTCATTAGAAAAAGCATTGACTAACTAAACAAAATTTAAAGTTAAACCTTATATGGATATTTATCCTCTCCGTCACAACAGGCGGAGGGGATTTTTGTGTTGGTGAAGTTGAATAAATAGTCTTAAGGATAATTGCTTAAAAATATTGAAATTTTGTGCAGTTTGTTATAAAATAAGGGCTAAAGAACGAAGTTGTTTGGATGAAATGCATTATTATAGGCACGATACTCATGGTGTCTGCCGTGAGAAACATATAGATGGAGGGGATAATCATGAAAAAAATCTTAAAAATGACATTAAAAGAAAATAAGGTAAAAAAGAAAACAGAGTCATTTACAAAGACAAATGAAAATCCGACTGAAAAGAATGTGGTGGAAAATAAAAAACAGAAATCCGGGATAAAGAAGTCAAGATCAATAGTTACGAGGATTGCATCTCTTGTATATATCAGCATATTTGCTACAGTTATACTTATTGCATTGTTGGTAGTTCCGTATGTGAGTAAAACATTGCAAAGCAATACAAAATCGACGATGAGTGATGTTGTCAAAACTTTAGGAGAATCTTTTGACAAGCAGATTGACAGAAGTGGCAAGAATGTCGTACTTACAAAGGTTGCATTGCGAAATGCTTTGAAAGGAGCCGGGATAGAGGGATTGTCAACATCATATATGTATATTATTGATTCTGACAAAAATTATGCATGGCATCCGGATGAGAATAAAATTGGTTCAAAAGTTGAAGTGCCGGTTATTGAAGGTATTGTAGATAAGATGCTCAATAAAGGCGGTGGTAGTACAAATGGTGGATTTGTTGATTACAAATATAAAGGAAAAAATAAAACAGCTTCATACCTTACAAGCAATACCGGTGCATTTACATTGGTATTATGTTGCGACAAATCTGAAATAAATGCACCGGTAAGAAAAGTGTATGCAAGATCTGCGATTGCTATAATTATTGTAGTTGTGATTATGGGAAGTCTGGCAATAATTATACCGAAGAGAATAGCAGCACCTATAAAGGATGTAGTATTTTCAATGAACCGTATGGCAGAACTTGATCTGGCACACAGGGACATAAATGTGCATAAGGTTGCAAAGTACAATGACGAGATGGGTATGCTGGCAAGGTCGGCATTGGTTCTTAAAGAAGAACTTTCAACAATGGCAAAGGCTTTGATGGACAATAGTTCTAAGCTTGATGATGCATCAGTGTCATTAAAGGACAGTATAGAAAAAGTTGATGATACGGTTTCAAGTATAGAACAAGCTGTTACAGGAATTGCAGATGGGGCAGGAAGTCAGGCATCTGATACCCAGAGTGCAAATGAAAGTGTTATAAACATTGGTGCAGATATAGACAGATGTACTGATACGATGAATAACCTCTCAGAGTCAGTTGAGAAGATGAAAAATATGAGTGGGGAGACAATGGCAGTATTAAAAGAGCTTGTTAAGATAAGTGAAAATACTTCAGATGAGATTTCAGTGCTTAAAGAAGAAACATCTAAAACAAATGTTTCGGCGGAAGCTATAAGGAGTGCAGTTGAGCTGATACAGTCGATAGCTGACCAGACAAGTCTTCTCTCGCTTAATGCTTCTATAGAAGCTGCACGAGCCGGAGAACACGGAAAAGGCTTTGCAGTAGTGGCAGATGAGATAAGAAGCCTTTCTGAGAGCAGTATGAACAGTGCAGACGAGATAGAGAGGATTGTGTCAGAGCTATTGGAAAACTCCAATGTAAGCGTTGAGAGAATGGCAACAGTAAGTGATGATGTTTCAATACAGATTGACAAACTTGGAAATACAAGAAAATCATTTAAGGGGCTTACAAACGAAACTGACAAGGTTATAGAACTTACAGATAGTATTTCAAAGCAGATAAATGAGATAAACAATGCAAAGAACAATGTAAGTTCGGTTCTTGAAAGCCTTTCAGCAATAGCTGAACAAAATGCAGCAAGCACAGAAGAAACATCCGCATCAGTTCAGGAGATTGGAGCTTCGATTGATGTTATAGGAGATAGTGCAAATGATTTGCAAAATCTTGCAGCGGATATGAGTGATTACATAAAGAAGTTCAGATTGTATGAGGACTAAAGTTTGAATGTGGGTTGCGAATATCTGCTTAACTAAAAAATAAAATCAGGCATCAAAGTGAATATAATAAAAAGAAGCGGCAAGGTTTTGCTGCTTCTTTTTGTGCTATATTGTAACAGTTCAGCCATAAAAAGGTGATTGGCAATACAACGAGCTTGTTCTTTGTATTGTTAAGTACCTTTTTATGGTAGAATAGCCTTTCATTTCTGAAATGAAATAAACAAAAGCTGCAAAGCAGCGACTGACAGCTCGCTGGCAGGTTTATGAATGTAAGAAATGAAAGGCTGAACTGTTACATTATATAGTATAAATGATACATTGCAAGTTGGTAATTGAATTATAAGTGTCAACACTAAAATAAATATTGCAATGTAAAGTTGGCTTATAAGGGATTAGAGAGAAACAAATCTGTCTGCCTCGTCCTTTAATTCATTTGCAATCTGCTCATTTTCATGCATCTCATTTGAGATAGCCTCAATGCCGGATACAAGGTCTGTTGTGTTTGTTGCAACATTTGTAATTCCGTTTGTGCTTTCTTCAACGGCTGTAGATATACCATTTAAAGACTCTGAAACATTTGACATGGCTTCTTTAATAGATGATGCCATAGTGTTAAACTTAGTTACTATTTCGGTGACATGCTCAGCATCATCACTGTACTGGTGTCCTGATTTGACAAATCCGACATAATCTTCCAAAACATTGTTTGTTATGTAGTCTATCATTTGGTTTGAATTTTGAGTAAGTTCTTTAACGGCTATAATAACCATACTGTTGATATTTTGGATATTGTTTGCTGCTTCACGGCTTGAATCTGCAAGCTGGCGGATTTCATCAGCTACAACAGCAAAGCCCTTTCCGGCTTCACCTGCTCTTGCAGCTTCGATAGAAGCATTTAACGCAAGAAGATTTGTCTGGTTGGATATGTCTAATATGTCTTTTGTAAGGTCATTGACCTTATCAACACTCTTGCTTTCTTCAATAGCTTTTTCAAGGCTTTGAACGATTCCGCTTATAATTTCATTGGCGGTATTTCCGTTGTCTACAGCTGTTTTTTCAAGTGCATTTGCACGCTCTTTCATTTCATTTACATAATCAAGAAGCTTAACAGACTCGTCTGAGAGGTCTGTGACATTTGAATCTACATCATTTGTGTTATCGTTTACCGAGATAACAGTGGCAGACACTTCTTCCATTGCAGATGAAAGTTCTTCCATAACTGCTGATATATCACATGAATTATCATTGGCTTTGACAACCTTGTTAGATACGGTACCGACAATATTTTCAAGCTTGTTAGTATTGCTGGTGATTTTTTTCATAATCTCCTGTAAAGTTTCAATAAACTTATTTATATCATCACCTATTATACCAATCTCGTCTTTTGCTCTGATGTTAAGTCGTTTTGTAAGATCGCCATTGCCGGTATTTATGTTTTCTATAATTTCAGCAAGTGCTTTGTTCATACCTGCAACGGGACGACATATAGACATATAGCAGATATAGAGTACACTAAAACCAAGTATTAAACCAATGACAAGAAGTGTAATGCCTGTTATCTGGCTTGCACTATGTACACTTTTTTGTTTTGCAACACCTGCATCCATTGCTTTCTGATTCGCATCCTGCATTTCAGTTATATTATCTTCAATTTTTTGCGACTGTGTGAAGAGTGTGTTATTTGCCATCTCAGCAGCTAAAGTACCCTGACCTGCGGTACTGGCATTAAGTGCAGTGTTAAAATCTTTGAGGTACTTATCATAATTTGACTTAAATTCATTGAAGTTGTCTTCTTCCTGACCTGCATCAAGTGTTTTCTCAAACTGGGTACAGAGATTTGAAATCTCTTTTGTTCTCGTTTTGTAGTTTTGGACAAGGCTTGATTTTACGCTGTCGTCAGTAGATATGCAATGTTTATAGATTATGCTGTTTAATGACTCAAATTTCTCTGATATATCACCGAGCAATACAAGGCTTTTGGAATAATTGTCAGAAATTTCAGTACCGACATTTAGCATATTGTTGGCTATGCTAATAGAGGTTAAACTTGATAATGCAAGAAGAACCACTATCACAGCGACAGGAAGCATAATTTTGATTTTTATGCTTGTGTTTTTTAGTTTCATAATAAATTTCTCCCTTCATCGTCCATAATATATTTTTATGTATCTTAGACATAAAAATTGGGCAAAAAAATGCCCTGACATTAGTATATAAAACCGCAATACATATGTATTTATTTTACAACATTTTAGATTTATTTTAAATACAATTTTTAGGATAAATATAGTAATAATTTGGCATGTTTTTACAGTGATTTTTTGTGATTTTGAGGAAAAATAAAGATAGTGAAAATGAGAAGTAAAATGAAATTAAGTGTAAAAATATAATTTGAAGTTATATAATATTTTTTGCGTGTATGTTGCGAAGTATGGTAAAATAGATGTAAGCAATAATGGTATGAGATATGACGGTATTTTAAAATTGTCAGGCGGGTAGCAGAGCGGATTGCGAATATCTGTCTATGAAGGAGGTGTAGGAAGTATGGAGTATTTTAAGGATAATGATTTTTTTGAAAAAATGGAAAAGGTGGCAGTTCCAAAGCTGGATGCGGCAAGGACAAGCGGATATTATACTGCATATGATGGAATAAAAATATATTATGATAAATTTAAAAATAAAAATGAGAAAGCAATAATTGTAATTTCTCATGGATTTTGTGAATTTGCGGAAAAATTTGAGGAAGTCATATATTATTTTTTGTGCAAGGGATACTCGGTATATATTCCGGAGCACAGAGGGCATGGCAATTCTGACAGGGAGACTGATGATCTGTCAAAGGTATATGTAGATGGTTTTGATAAATATGTAAATGATTTTTACGGGTTTGTGAGAGACATTGTAAGAAATGAAAATCTGGGCAAAAAAATGGTACTGTATGCACATTCGATGGGAGGTGCGATAGGTGCACTCGTGCTTGAGCAATATCCTGAACTGTTTGATTGTGCAGTGCTTACTTCTCCTATGTTAAAAATGAAATTTAATGGTATTCCTGAATTTGTTGCAAATCTTTTGAGAATTTATGCGGCAATTTTCCCGGTAAAATTAAAATATGTACCCGGTCAGAGTGCATTTGATGGCGTTAGAGATGAAAAATTTGGCTGCTGTACATCAGGTGAGAGATATGAGTATATATTCAGAAAGCGTGAAAAGAATGACAGGTACCATATGAATGGTGCGACTTACGGCTGGAGTATAAGTGCGATGAAAGCGACAAAAAAGCTCCAAAGAGAAGCAGAGAAGGTGAAAATACCGGTATTGCTTTTTCAGGCATCGGATGATGACTTAGTGGATAATAGAGGACAGAACAGGTTTGCAGAGAAAAATAAAAATGTTATCCTGATACAGATACCAAACTCAAAGCATGAGATATACGGTTCAACTTATAATACAATAAAATGGTATTATGAGGTTATATGGAAATTTTTAGATAAACATTTAGGAGGAAAGTGACATTGAAATTGTTGTATGGTTTATTTTATACTTCTTTTTCACTGGCAGTTGTGTCGGCATTTGCTCTTGTGGTTGTTTTGCTGATAAGATTTATAATAGTTAAAGTACCTAAAAAGTATTTTATGTGTCTGTGGTGGCTTTTTTTGATAAGGAGCATATGTCCGGTGTCATTGTCGAGTATATATTCACTGTCATCAGGAATAAATAGAAAATTTCATATATTTCTTGAGTTGATAGGACTTTCATTTGATGAACAGGGCGGAGTGCTGACAGGCTGGCAGAGTGTTTTTGTGCGGCAGTTTACGGTAAATACAAATTTTAGATTTTGCAGTATCATGTGGGCCGCAGGTGTTTTGTTCATATGGATATACACATTAGTAAAGCAGACCGGGATAAGAAAGTGGCTTCAAAAGGCTGAAAGACTGGATGGAAGTATATATCAGCATGAGAAACTTAATATTCCGGTAATGACAGGTGTTTTCAGATTAAAGAAATATCTTCCGGGCAAGATGAATGTTTCCGAGGCAAAATATGTGTTAAGGCATATGGAGATACATGAGGAGAGACATGACGGTGTGCTAAGGGCAGCAGCTTTTATTGTGTTGTCGCTGCAATGGTTTAATCCGTTTATGTGGCTTGCTCATTATTTTATCTTAAGAGATATTGAGACAGCGGCAGACGAGGATACGCTTAGTTATTTTGGATACGATGACAGGGCGAAATATGCACAGGAAATACTGAATATGAACAAGGGGAAAAAAGTTATAAGACCATCTCTTGTGACTTTTCAGGAAAACCGTATTGACGACCGTGCATCAAAGATGCTTTATCAGAATAAGATAAAGAAAAAAGACAGACAGGTAGTAGTGCTTGTTGTCCTAATATTCTTTATCTGGTGGTTTATGTTAAGACCGCTATATATGTTGTGGGAGGGCAGTTTAGACACAACGGTAGACAACAGCATTTCGCAGACAGAAGAACCGTTATTTGATAAAACAAAACAGGTTGTCGTTGCACAGACTAATGTTAAGAGTGCAGACGGCTTGTCAAAGGTCATAAAGATAGTAATGACGGATGGGCAGCAGGAAGATTCAGGTTATGATGGTGAGTTTAAGCTTGTTTTGGAGGACACGGAGGGAAATAAGCTTGCCGAGGAAAATTTAAACGGACAGTTTGGTGAGAATAAGAATGATAAGCTGCACTTTGAAAAGAATGTTGCATTGCATATATCAGATTATAACAGCGATAAGGTAAATGAAGTTGCGATAGGTCAGGATATAGAATTTACTGATGAAAATCTTAACGCTTTGCTTGGCAGAGAGCCAAAGAAGAAAGAGAAAAATAAAATAAAGAGTATTCAGAAGTATTATATCTGGAATATCGAGGCTGACAAGCTGCAATGTGTGTCTGAGCCGATTTATACGGCAGACAAGACGGGTGCGGAGGCTAATTCCTGTGAATTTAAGATACCAAAGGGAACTAATGGAGTTATAAAAGTAAAAGTTTTAAAAAACAAGTTTTATTATGTATGGGATGGTACTAATGAAATGTTTGTAAGAAAAGAACTTACAAAAAAACAGCTCAAAAAATATAAAAAAGACAGCGACAAAACCGATGAAAGCGGAGAAAAGAGCGTTCATTCCTTAAAGAATGACAGTGACAGGGAGAGTGTAAGAGTTGTAACTCAAAAGGACTCAACCGGTTCAGAGGAAATAAAAAATATTGTTATATCTCCAAACGGTGCATCAAAGAAAATAAGTAATATTAAAGGATATTATTGTGAACTTCAGTGGGTGCAGACAACGGATAATGAGGAAAACAGGTATGCTGTGCTTACATACAATGGCATAAAGTCACAGACATTTGTTGTATTTGATACAAAGCTGAAAGAGATATATTATAAACAGGAGGACGGAAACAGTGCTTTAAGCAGTGTGTTTGACCGTTACAATGGAAATCAGAATGACATTGCGTTTAACAAAGATGATTTGGTTGTATATACTCTACAGGAAAAGGAAAACGATGTGTTAAAAATCGGATTTGCCGCCAATGCAAAGGATAATGTGGTCGTAAAGGGAAGTTATAAGTATGATGTCGAAAAGAAAAATCAATACGACTTCAATTATTCGCAGACTTCAGCAGCAAATGCAGGCAGCAGTAACAACGATACGGGAGCATCAGCGACAGAAAGCCCGACGGCTTCAGCAAGTCAATAAGATAATAAAAGAGTTAAAAACAGGCTTTTTGTTATTATTAAAAATAGCAGAAAGCCTGTTTTGGCATATGTAAAATTTTATCAATAAAAAGGAACTGTCTGTTTTTAAGCAAAAAGACCAAGATCAAGGATTGCATCGGCGAGGTGTCTGTGGCCGGATGCATCCATATGTTCCATATCATCAGTGCTGTAGGAAGATACATCAGATGCAGCTAGAAAGTGGCAGCCGTATTTGTCAGCTATCTTTTTATATACATCTTTAAGTTTGTGTGATGTTTTTACGGAGTTTTTGTTAAACTCAGGGTCAAACTCGGGCTTCCAGACATCATCACCAAGTACGATAGGTGACATGAGCAGTATGTCTAAAGACGAATCATACTTTTTAATCTGTGATATAAGCTTTTCAATACCTTTGCCGATAAGACCGGCAGAGGCATTATAATATGTCTTGCAGTCGTTTGTGCCAAGCATAAGTATTACATAATCTATAGGTGAGTGTGATTCAAGGAGTGCCGGAAGCATATCTATACCGCGTCTGTTGTCACGAAGCTCATCTTCAAAGATGGTAGTGCGTCCACAGAGTCCTTCTTCAACTATTTTATATCCGTTAGGGAAAAGTGCCGACTCAAGAATACCGGTCCAGCGTGTGCTGCGGTCAAATCTTGATGTTGTACCCGGTATAAGTCCATAAGTATTTGAATCTCCAAAACATAATATCTCTTTCATGACAAACCCTCCTAATTTTTTAAATCATACTATTCATACTAAACTGATAGGATATATATGATTATAAGGGTGGAGTTATGATTTGTCAAGGAAAAAATATAATAAAAAGAAATGAGAGGCTGAACTGTTACAATGGATTGAAGATATAGGATTGAAATGGGTAAAATAAAAAACACCGCTTATGCGGTGTTTTTAAGAAAGAGATTTATGAAAAGAATAATATTATAAAAAATATTATTTCTTATAAACAATTCGTCTTGCACATTTAGGTCTAGAGTAATTGTATTTTGAAATCTTGATACCTGTCCTTGGATTGCTTGCATGAACGATGCGTCCACTTCCAATATACATAGCAACATGATTTACTCTGCCTGTACCGTGTGTGTAGAAAAGAAGATCTCCCGGTCTGAGATTTGAAAAACTTACTCTCTTTCCGTATGTTGACTGTTCACGAGAAGTTCTAGGAATTCTGTAACCGAACTTTCTGTAAACACTCATTGTAAATCCTGAACAGTCAGTTCCGTGTGTAAGGCTTGTTCCTCCCCATACATAACGATTGCCTACAAATCGCTGTGCATAAACAGAAGCCTGATAGCCTTTAAGTGAACCATATCTTCTTGCTCTAACACCGTTAAGAGTGAGAGCGTTGCTGAATTTATAATAAGCTGTCATAGATGAAAGACTGTCTGTAAAACCTGTCTTTTTACCTGACTTAACTTTTACCCATCCGTTATTGTAAGTCTTAACTAATTTATAACTCTTTCCTGCTTTAAGGCTTGTAAGAGTTTTTGCTGAAGAACTCTTTGATTTCTTTAAGGAAACTTTTTTTGCTGACTTGTTTACTTTTACATATGCAGTACCATATTTGTTTGCAACCTTAGCTGCCTTTGCACCTATTGCAAAATATTTTTTGCATACATAACCTGAAACTCGTCCGGATTTAACCTTGAGCCAGCTTTTGTTTGTAGAACCGATGATGTTGACTTTATATCCTTTATAAAGTCTTCCGACAACCTTAGTCTTTGTACCGGCACCTTTGTTTACATTAACAAATCCAGTCTTTTTAGTAACAATACCAAGTTTATTGAAATTTGTTGTAACCTTTATAGCTGAACCAGTTACTACATCAGTAGTGTTGTTATCATTATTGTTATTGTCGTCTACATCAGTAGTATTATCACCATTATTAATCTCGTCGCTTAAAAAAGACATACCGGGAATTGTTGCTGCTTTTGTTTCAGCAGGTGATGTACTAAACGAAGTAAGTACACAGGCAACAGACAATGTAAGTGCTGTTCCAAGTGATAATGCCTTTTTTGTCAAGCCTTCCTTAAACATATTATCCTCCATAATTTTTTGATATTATAATAATTTGTGTGTATTTTTAAAAGAATATGTAATGAATTATTTAAGTTTGTTACAAAAATATTACATCACGATTTTTATTGTAACAACTTAATATGTATTTGTCAACACAAATTAAGGAAAAATTACTATTAGATTAAGAATTAGGTGTATGTTTTTGGTGATTTTTTCATATTTTGGAGTTAATCTTTTACAATATTGTAACATTCTAAGTATGATTTTATACATTTGGTGAATGAGTTTCTTCTATATATAATGGTTGTGTAATTGAAAATATTTTGCGACGGTAAAATGTATTGGTTCAACTGTATATATGTGGGCTTAATTGTTGCAGCATAACAGTTCAGCCTTCCATTTATTACATTCATAAACCTGCCAGTAAACTGTCAGTTGCTGCTACGCAGCTTATGTTTACCTCATATAATAAATGAAAGGCTATTCTACCATAAAAATATAATCAGAAATACAATGAGCAAGCTCAGATATTACCGATTATATTTTTATGGCTGAACTGTTATATTACAACATAGAATGACGGATTTTTTTCTTTACAAGCTAAACAGCGGATATTATAATTAGACTTAACAATATTTTGGTTGCGGTTTACGGCTCAGATGCTAACTGTAACAAATTTGAAGATACAGGGGGAGAATATGGATAAAATACAGCTTTTCCGAAGAAGATATATCCCGGATGAAATCAAGGAACTTAAAGACGATATAGTGTTGTCTGTCACAGATGATATGATACTTACAAAATGGAATGTTTTAAAACCGAGAAAAGACATTGCAAGAGGTGTGTCTGCTTATTTTATTGACAAGGGTATAAAAGTGAGCAAGGTATATGACAGTGAGGACAATCTTGTCTATTGGTATTGTGATATTGTGGAGACGGTTCATGAAAAGGACAGTCAGAAATATGTGTTTAATGATCTTCTTATAGATGTTTTAGTTTACCCTGACGGATTTGTTAAAGTGGTAGATATAGACGAGTTTGCTGATATAATGGATGAGAAAAGACTTGATAATACCGTTATCGCAAAGGCTTTGAGGAGTGCGGACGCATTGCTCAAGGTGATATATGCCGGGCAATTTGAGAGATATACAAAGATTATAGATGATGCTGAATAGGAGAAGTTTGGCTATAGGCAGATAGCAGTTTTGAGTTAGATGTTTTTTTTTAATGTGTTTGCCTATTATTTCGGAAACATCAGTTATTGAAACAAATGCGGATGTATCAATGGAATTGATTATATTTGTAAGTTCTCTTACTTCAAAGCGTGTAATGACACAGTAGAGAACTACTTTTTTTCCGCTGACAAGCCCCTCTCCTTCCATAAGGGTAACGGTTCTGCCGAGTGTCTGGTATATTTTATCTGATATTTCTTTAGCATCATCAGTGATTATGGTTGCTGCTTTAGCCGTGTTTACACCGTTTTCAACAACATCAAGTACCTTTGATGTGATAAAATATGTCAAAAGGCTGTACATGGCTCTGTCAGGACCAAAAAGAATACCGGCAATGGAATAGATGACAAGGTTCATTATGAGAACCATTTGTCCGACGGCAAGACCAAATTTTCTGTTTAGGATTATAGCTACTGTTTCAGTACCGTCAAGACAGCCGCCAAATTTTATGATAAGACCGACACCTATTCCGAGAATGACACCGCCATAGCAGACGGCGAGAAAGGTTTCATCGGTTGCATTTGTCCACGGAGCAAAGAGTGATACAAAAAGAGAAAATATTATCATGCAGTATGCTGCTTTTATAATAAATATCTTGCCAAGTTTGTGCAGACCAAAGAGCAGAAAAGGTATGTTTAGTATAATGGTAAGCATACTGAGTGGGAGTTTGGTAAGATTGTTTATCATTATGCCGATGCCGATGACTCCACCGTCAAGTATAGTGTTCGGTACGAGAAATTCCTCGATGGCGAAAGCTGCGATTATTGAGCCTATGGTGAGCATAAAAAATTCTATCAAAATCTGAAATCTGTTTTTATTTGTCATTTAACCCCTCATTTCGTTTTATTTTATTATGATTTGTTGTTGTTATCTTATGTGGTGTTGTATGGTAAAAGTTTTTTATCTTATAAAAAAGGACAAAGTATGTCTTTTGGGAGACATCTTTGTCCTTTGTGTTTGAAATATCTTGCCTACTGGAGATCTGAATAATCTTTTGCTGTAGTCTTGCCGTTTTTCCAGTCATCCATTTTCTGCTTTGTTGCTTCAAGTGTGTCTTTGCAAATGTCAGGAAGGTCTTTGCCCCAGGCTGCTGTTGCTCTGTCGTAACCTTTTTGGATAGCTGACATCATTTCATCTGCTTTGTCTGTATCTCCACCTGAAAGTGCAATAGCCATACTTACAAGACGGTCAGAAGTCTTGTTTACACCCCAGTAACCGTCCTCAGAAATACTTTCCTGAGCAGCTTTGATGGTATCAGGATCTGCATTTTTAGCTGCGGCTTCAAATGTAGCAGAAAGATTGAGGCCTGAAACATCATCCTTTTTCATAAGGCTGGCAAGGTCAAAAGTACCTTTTTGCTTATTTAAAAGTTTCTCTACAAGATTTTGCATAGACTGTAAGCGTGATTGCTGGTCTGCCTTAAGCTTTGAGATAATAGCATCTTTGTTGTAAATCTGGTTTGCACTGTCGGTCTTTTTGTCAGTTGTCTTGTCGAAAACAACACCGTTTTCTTTTGAAGTATCAGTAGAAGCTGCTTTGTCTGCTGATGATGTATTTTTCGTTGATGCGGCAACGGCTGCTTCTGTTTCTTTTGTGCTGTCAGCCTTTTTGGTATCAACTTTGCTGTATGTGTTTATTGATGATGAAATTGCATCTAAACTCATGATTAACCTCTTTTCTGCACACATTTTTTTTGCGTATAGTGCGAAAGTTTTTATCTTTCATACATAAGATTTGTATCAAGTGTGCACAAATACAAATCTTGTGTGTGAAACCTTCATTTTTCACACTGAAACCTTCATTTTCAAAAGTATAAGTGCTCATTTCTTTGAAACACTGCTAAATTGTTTAAATTATCGTTATTAGTTATTATTTTGGTCGTATGCAAAAACTTATTTGGATAGCAAATTGTTTCTTCTGATAATTATATCGTCAGGAATATGACGTAATATAATAGGAAAGTTTACAACCTTTTAATAATTCTCACCCTACATAGTCCGACACAACACCACATCAAAATCAGGGTAATCAGCTTTTGCTTTTTCGTATGCTTTTTTTGCAGTTTCCATATTTTTAAATATACCAAATGTTGTTGGACCGCTTCCACTCATAAGTGAGCCTATTGCACCAATTTCGGTGAGATAGCGTTTAAGTTCGGCGATTATCGGATTTTCGGGTATGGTTACTGTCTCTAGTACATTTGAAAGTGAAGCTGCTATTTTTTTTATGTTTTTATCCTTTATATATGAGATTACGGCTTTGTTATCCGGATGATAATCGAGTTCGTTTAGTTTGAGGTGTTTGTAAACATACGGTGTGCTTATTGATATGTTTGGTTTTATAAGAAGTACGGGTATGCCTGTAAGCGGTGTGAGGGGTGTGAGTATCTCACCAATGCCCTCGGCAAGCATTGTACCTTTTCTTATGCAAAATGGTACATCAGCTCCGAGTTTTACACCTATCTCGCAAAGTTTTTCAATGTCAAGACCAAGCCCGCACAATTCGTTTATTCCGATAAGTGTGGCGGCACAGTCGGAACTTCCGCCGGCGAGTCCGGCAGCGGCAGGTATATTTTTGGTGAGGTGTATCTTAAATCCACCATCAATCTTAAAAGTGTCTTTCATAAGTTTTGCAGCTTTATATACAAGATTTTTCTCAGCAGGTATCTTGTCTGGAAGCTCTTTATTCATTGAAAAAAGAATTGTTTCATCTGCAGTTTTTTCAAAAGAGAGTTCGTCGCATACATCTATGCTCTGCATTATCATAGACAATGTATGATAACCGTTTTCAAGTTTTCCCGTCACATCAAGTGTCAGATTTATTTTTGCAGGTGTTTTTTTTATTAAAATATTTCCCATAATTTTGCTCCTCTAAATCTAGAATTTTTTGTGTATTTATTGTCTTAGTTTTAACAGATAAACGCAGCTCAATGCGTGAAAATTCAGTCTTTAAGCCGAGTTTACAAAAAATTAACATATAATAATAATAGCATATTATGGTAAAATTTAGTATATAAAAATTGTATAACCATTATGTCAAAAATACTTTTTACATATCTTAACAGCAGTAGTTATAATATCAGTCGTTGAAAGGAAGTTGACACAAAAATATCACAGATGCCGATTGATATTCAGCAGGCAGATGATTTCCTGCGTATAGGTATTTTGATTTTTATGTTTTCCTTAAAAAATAAGATGGAGGTGAATATTGTGGATACTCTGGTAGAGAGTTTGATGGAAGAACTGAACTGTAAAACAGTATTTAAGATTCCAATATTCGGCGGCATACCTATTTATGAGTCTGTTGTCGTTACATGGATAATAATGCTTGTAGTTCTGGTCTTGTGTGTTCTGCTTGTCAAAAACCTGAGTATAGAAAATCCCAGTCGTAAACAGCTTGTTTTAGAAACAGCGGTGAGTGGATTGTACAATTTCTTTAAAGGTACAGTCGGCGAAAACGGTACTGCATACATACCGTATCTTGCATCGGTGGCTATTTACATAGGAATAGCAAACCTTATCGGTCTTTTGGGATTTAAACCACCGACAAAGGATATGAATGTCACCATAGCACTTGCACTGATGAGTATTATTCTGATAGAGGTTTCAGGTATTCGTCAGAAAGGTACAAAGGGATGGCTTAAGAGTTTTGCAGAACCGATGCCTATAATATTACCAATTAATATATTGGAAATATTTATCAGGCCACTTTCATTGTGTATGCGACTATTTGGAAATGTACTTGGTTCATTCGTTGTTATGGAGCTTCTAAAACTTGTGGTTCCGGCAGTATTACCGGCGTTTTGCAGTATGTACTTTGATATATTTGACGGTCTTATCCAGGCATATGTCTTTGTATTCTTAACTGCATTGTTTATAAAAGAAGCGACAGAAACGGAATAGTATAATAAGGATTTTTGAAAACAGAAATATTTTTGCTGGGCATAGTTCAGCAAGATTAAATTAAAGAAAAGATTTAAATGAAACAGAAAAGGAGATTAATATTATGTCAGCAACATTATTAGTAGCAATCGGAGCAGGAATCGCAGTTTTAACAGGAATCGGAGCAGGTCTTGGTATTGGTAAAGCAACATCTTCAGCAGTAGACGCTATCGCAAGACAGCCTGAAGCATCAGGAAAGATCAGTAGTTCACTTCTTTTAGGTTGTGCACTTGCCGAGGCAACAGCTATTTACGGTTTCGTTATCGCACTTCTTATCATCTTACTTCTTAAATAATCAACCCGTCTGAGGATAAACATTTAGGAAAGTATGATAATTAATTATTGACTGAGTGTGTCGTATATAAAATGTGGAAATAACAGCCGGATTGTTGATACGGCAGCAGTTTTTTTGATGGATTGTTGAAAGAAGGACAATATATGTTAAGTATAAACCCGTGGAATATTTTATGGACAGTCGTAAATCTGCTTGTCATATATGCGATATTCAGAAAGTTTTTGTTCCAGCCGGTTATGAATGTTATCAACGCACGAGAGAAAATGATAAATAATCAGTTCAAGAGTGCTAAGGATGCAGAGGACGAGGCAGACAAACTTAAGAAAGAATATCACGATAAGATTAAGACAGCAAAGACAGAGGCTGACCAGATATTAGCAGATGCTAAGGAGCGTGCTGATGAGGCTTATAATTCCCAGATGGAAGACATCAGAGTTGAGACAGAACGCTTGAAAGAAAAAGCCAAGAAAGACATCGAGGCTCAGCATGAAAAAGCAATGCAGGCAACACAGGCAGAGATTGCAAAACTCGCCGTTGTCGCAGCAAGAAAAATTTTAGAGACAGGTGATAGCCGTGACGCAGACAGCAGTAAATAGTGCAAAGGTTTTGTACGATCTGTCGGTTGACAGAAAAGATGTAAATGATGCTGAGGATATATTGTCACTTACACCTGTTCTGAAAGAGGTTTTGGAATGTCCTGTTGTCAGTCTTGACAAGAAGGAAAAAGTGATTGATGATATTTTCCAAAAAGCAAAACTTTCGTCCGTAATCGCAAATTTCATAAAGGAAATGTGCAAGGTCGGTAATGCCGATGAACTTAGCGATATTTTTAAGGCTTACCATGAATACTGGGATGAAAAAAATCATATTCTTCGTGCTACAGTAACAAGTGCAAAAGAGATGTCACAGGATGAGATAAAGAGTATAAAAGATGATATTAAAAAGAAATATCCGGATTATACCGTTGAATTATCTGAGAATGTGGATGATTCGTTACTTGGCGGATATGTAGTTAAGACAAAGATGGAAGAATATGATAAGAGTTTCACATGGCGGTTGAGCCAGTTGGAACGAAAAATGACTGGGAGGTGAATTTGTTGGGAGCTATTAGCGCAACAGATATCATATCTATAATTAAAAAAGAGATAGAAGATTTTGATTGGGACGATTCGGCAAGAGAAACCGGAGAGGTTATCTGGGTCGGTGACGGAATCGCAACAATATATGGTATAGACCATGCAATGTATGGTGAAATCGTAACTTTTGAAAACGGTGTCAAGGGAATGGTTCAGGATATAAGACAGAATGAAATAGGATGTATTCTTTTTGGCAGTGATCTCGGTATCAAAGAGGGAACAAAAGTTGTAAGAACAAAGAAAAAGGCAGGTATTCCTGTCGGAGATGCATTCCTTGGCAGAGTTGTAAATGCATTAGGTGAGCCTATCGACGGTGAAGGAGATATAAAGGAAGACGATTATTTCCCTGTTGAGCAGGAAGCACCAAGTATCGTGGATAGAAAGTCGGTTGATACACCGCTTGAGACAGGTATTCTCTCGATTGACTCTATGTTCCCTATAGGAAGAGGTCAGCGTGAGCTTATCATCGGTGACAGACAGACAGGTAAGACTTCTATAGCTACAGATACTATTATCAACCAGAGAGGCAAGGATGTTATTTGTGTATATGTCGCAATAGGACAGAAAGCTTCAACGGTTGCAAAAATCGTAAATACATTAAAGAAACATGATGCAATGGATTATTCTATCGTAGTTTCATCGACGGCAAGTGATCCGGCGTCATTACAGTATATTGCTCCATATGCAGGAACAGCACTTGCAGAGTATTTTATGCATAAAGGAAAAGATGTTTTGATAGTTTATGATGATCTTTCAAAACACGCTGTTGCATACAGAGCAATCTCACTTCTGCTTGAGCGTTCACCAGGTCGTGAGGCTTATCCAGGTGATGTATTTTATCTTCATTCAAGACTTCTTGAAAGATCGAGCAGACTTAGCGATGAACTTGGCGGAGGTTCTATAACAGCACTTCCTATCATAGAGACACAGGCAGGAGATGTATCAGCTTACATTCCTACAAATGTTATTTCTATCACAGACGGACAGATATTCCTTGAGAGTAATCTTTTCTTCTCAGGTATGCGTCCTGCCGTAAATGTCGGCTTATCAGTATCCCGTGTAGGTGGTGCGGCACAGACAAAGGCAATGAAGAAAGTTGCCGGAAGTATCCGTATTGACCTTGCACAGTACAGGGAAATGGAAGTGTTCACACAGTTTTCTTCTGACCTTGATAGTGCTACAAAGGCACAGCTTGATCATGGTGAAGCACTTATGGAGCTTCTTAAGCAGCCTCTTTGCAGCCAGCTCAGTCTTCATGAGCAGGTTATCACACTCTGTCTTGCAAATGCAGGTGTGTTTGACAAAGTCGGAAAGAAGAATGTAAAGAAACTTCAGATGGATATTTTAGGACAGTTTGATACAAAACATCCTGAGATTGGAAAAGAGATAGATGATAAAAAAGTTATTTCTGACGAGATGATAAATAAGATCGTTGAGTTAGGAAAGGAAATGTCTAAATAGAACCGGAGGAATATTTATGGCAAATATTAAAGAGATTCAGGATAGAATGAGAAGTATTCAGGATACATTAAAAATCACAAATGCCATGTATATGATCTCCACATCTAAACTCAAAAAGTCAAAGAAAATGCTTGCAGATACAGAGCCGTATTTCTTTGCTTTACAGTCAGAGATGAGTCGTATTTTAAGACATTTGCCTGAATTTGAAGATATATATTTTGAATCCGATTCAGCCGTAGAAAAGAAGTCTGAGGAAAAGCGTGTAGGCTATATTGTAATTACAGCGGACAAAGGTCTTGCAGGTTCATACAATCACAATATCATGAAAGCAGCCTATGAGCATCTTCAGACTCATCCAAACAATAAACTTTTTGTTCTCGGAGAACTTGGAAGACATTATTTTGAACAGCAGGGTGTGCGTATTGACAAGCAGTTTCACTACACTGTTCAAAATCCTTCTCTTAACAGAGCAAGAAACATATCAGAGGAACTTTTGCAGCAGTACCATGAGGGAAAACTTGATGAGATATACATCATTTATACTGCAATGGTAAATGCGGTTGCGGAGGAAGTCGAGATAAAGCAGCTTCTTCCACTCAAGAGAGCTGATTTTGCTGCAATGCATATTCCGGTGGATGCACCGAGAGAGGAACTTGCACTTGTTCCGTCAGCAGAAGCGGTAATGGACAGAATAGTTCCTGATTATCTGGTAGGTTTCGTGTACGGTGCACTTGTTGAGGCATTTTCGTGTGAGCAGAATGCCAGAATGATGGCGATGGAAAATGCGACAAACAGTGCAAAGGATATGCTGCATGAATTGGATATTTTATATAATCGTGCCAGACAGGCAGCTATTACACAGGAGATAACAGAAGTAATAGCGGGTGCAAAGGCACAGAAACGCAAAAAGAAGAGATAGAAAGATAAATTGGGAGGCAGAGATGAATACAGGAAAAATCGTACAGGTTTCCGGACCTGTTGTGGATGTTGAGTTTGAAAATGATGACCTGCCGGCAATCAGAGATGCATTGGAAGTAATGAATGGCGATAAGAAATGCGTTATGGAAGTTGCACAGCATATAGGTAATCACATTGTACGCTGTATCATGTTGGCAGCCAGTGAGGGTCTTTGCAGAGATATGGAAGTTGTAGCAACGGGAAGCGGAATCAAAGTTCCTGTTGGTGAGGATACACTTGGCCGTCTTTTCAATGTACTTGGACAGACAATTGACGGAGATAAGCAGCCTGAGGGCGAAGCAAACTGGGAGATTCACAGAGAACCTCCTACATTTGAGGAACAGAATCCTGCTGAGCAGATTCTTGAAACAGGTATCAAGGTAATCGACTTACTTGCACCATATGCAAAAGGTGGAAAGATTGGCCTTTTCGGTGGTGCCGGTGTTGGTAAGACTGTACTTATTCAGGAACTTATCAGAAATATCGCAACTGAGCACGGCGGATATTCAATATTTACCGGTGTTGGTGAGCGTTCCCGTGAGGGTAATGATCTTTGGACAGAAATGAGAGAATCAGGCGTTCTTAAAAAGACAGCGTTAGTGTTTGGGCAGATGAATGAGCCACCTGGAGCGCGTATGCGTGTTGCTGAGACAGGACTTACAATGGCTGAGTATTTTAGAGATGAGAAACAGAAAGAAGTGCTTTTATTTATTGATAATATCTTCCGTTTTACACAGGCCGGTTCAGAGGTTTCAGCACTTCTTGGCCGTATGCCTTCAGCCGTAGGTTATCAGCCAACACTTGCAACTGAGATGGGTGAACTTCAGGAGAGAATCGCATCAACAAAGAACGGTTCCGTAACATCAGTACAGGCTGTATATGTACCTGCCGATGACCTTACAGACCCGGCTCCTGCAACAACATTTGCACATCTTGATGCGACAACAGTATTATCAAGAAAGATTGTTGAACAGGGTATCTACCCGGCCGTAGACCCACTTGAGTCATCATCAAGAATACTTGAGGCAGACATAGTAGGCGAGGAGCATTATAATGTGGCAAGAGAAGTTCAGGGAATTTTGCAGAAGTATAAAGAATTGCAGGATATTATTGCAATCCTCGGTATGGAAGAACTTGCAGACGAGGATAAGACGGTAGTATTCAGAGCAAGAAAAATACAGAAATTCCTTTCACAGCCATTCCATGTAGCTGAAAACTTTACAGGTATCAAAGGTGTTTATGTGCCGGTAGAGGAGACAATCCGTGGATTTAAGGCAATTCTCTCAGGAGAGATGGACGAATATCCTGAAAATGCTTTCTTCAATGTCGGAACGATAGAAGATGTTAAAAAGAAAGCAGAGACTATGAAAGACGCAGAGTAAAGATGATTTTCGTGTGAGACTTAAAAGTGAAGATTTATTGCAGGGTTATATCGGTGATGAAAAATATACTTGATATTATTAAAATTGACTTGCACGAAGTCTTGGATTTTAAGAGTTTTTGCACAGAAATGAGGTAATATGGCTAATTCGTTTTATTTAAAAGTTATATCTGCAAACAGAATATTTTTCTCGGGAAAATGCGAGTCAGTAGTAGTGCCTGAATTTGACGGAGAAAAAGAAATCCTTGCTCACCATGAAAATATGGTAATCGCCATCAACCGTGGGGATATGCGTTTTAAACCGGAGGGCGAGAGTGAGTGGCAGGAAGCTGTTGTAGGAATGGGACTTGTCGAGATAATGAATAACCGTGTGACTCTGCTTGTGGAAACAGCAGAGCATCCGGAGGAAATAGATATGGCGAGAGCAAAAGAAGCGAAAGAGAGAGCCGAGGAACAGATGCGTCAGAAACAGAGTATTCGTGAGTATTATCATTCCAGAGCTTCACTTGCAAGAGCGATGGCGCGTATCAAGGCGGCAAGTGCGAAGAAATAAAGACATAAAAAACATTATGCCGCATATAATGTTGTATGTGGATAACGAAAATATGAATAAATAGTGGCAGCAGGAAATGAGATGTCAGACCAAAGTTTTGGGGTACACTGAAAATGTGAACTCTGATGACAAAATGGGAGACATCTCATTTTTGAGTTTAGGAATTTGTTGAAAATGACCTATATTTTAACACTATCAGGGAAGTAACATACTTCTATTGCGAGTATCCGTTTAACAGCAGATATAAATAGTAATGCTTGCATTTATAATGGTGGTAAGATATTATTATTTTATTGCAACAGTGTATATAATATAAATAGTAAGTTATATGATAACAATAAAATTTTATTAAAAGAGGAAAAAATATGCTATCGGAGTTGAATATAGAAAAATATCGAGGTATAGATAGTTTAAAATTGGAAGATTTAGGCAGAGTAAATGTGATAGCCGGTGAAAATAATACGGGCAAAACAAGTATTTTGGAGGTTATAGAAAGTTTAGAGCGTCCAAATGATTTAAGAGCGTGGCGTTTGATTGGGCGTAGAGAGGGAAATTCAATGCGTATCTCTACTACCAGCTATGACACAATGAAGTCATTGTTTCCAATAAATAATGAAAATAAAAAAACAAGCATTGTTTATTCGGGAGAGTATAATAATAAGCTTTTTACTGTTGAGTTGACAGGAGAGTTTTCAGATACCATTTTAAATGATGAACAGTTAGAGAAAATCAGAGGTTATAGACATGATTATGGAACAACGGAATATGAGCATAATGAATATGAAGTATCGCTTCTTGACATATATTATAAGATAAATGGTGAAAATTTTGGCTCGGATAAAATTTATAATGTTCAAAGAGGCTTTGCAACATCGACGGACATAATTGCAAGCATAGTCGAAAATGTTGTATATGTGTCACCTACTCAACACGCAAATAACTCATTTTACTTAAACGCATTGATGACAGACCCAAAATTATATGAACAGTTTGTAGAGATTATGAAAGAATTTGATCCGGATTTTGTTTCGATTAATTCTGTAGAAGATGAGATGACTCGTTCAAGAAAATATGTTGTATTGTCAAAAAAATTTAATGAGGGTCTTCTGTTAAACGCATATGGAGATGGCATGAAAAAAGCAATGTTGCTTTTGAGTGCTTTACTTAAGGCAAAAGATGGCATTTTATTGTTGGATGAATTTGAGACAGCAATTCATGTTTCTGTCATGGGGAAAGTGTTTAAGTGGATAATAGAAAATGCAGCAAAATTAAATGTGCAGATATTTATGACATCCCATAGTCTGGAAGCAATAAATTCAGTTTTAAAATGTTGCCCGGATATGCAAAAAGATATTAGAATGATTACTTTAGTTAATACGGAAGATGGTGTAAAAGCACGCAATGTTGATGCGTTAAAAGCTATACAGTTGATGGACGAATATGGATTGGAGTTGAGATAGATGAAAGCTGTCGTATTTTGTGAAGGGACAACAGATTTATTGATGATACAATTTGTATTACAATATAAATATGGCTGGAAATATGATGGATTTGTGGAGAACACAGTGTCTAACAGACTGATGAAAAGAATTCTTGTGAAAGATGGAGCTAAAATAGAGATAAGAAGCTGTGGAGGAATTACGAATATACCAGACGAAATGAGAAGATTTCAGGAACAGATGGAGTATTCAACTAAAAAAGAAGAATTATTTGATAAAGTCATTATTTTGATAGACCACGATACTGTTGATAGTAATAAAATATTTGTAGATAAACTTAATGAAAAGCTGCAGACAAATTTTAATGAGAGAGATATAAATGTTGACATAAAATGGAAAACAGACAATCTTGTATTTAAGGAAATTGAACTTGATTTTTATATTAGTTGTCTCCCGGAGGAGGAAACAGGTGCAATTGAAAGTGTTATGCTTGAGGCTTTAGTAACGGATGATATTGAGGAAAATTTAGTCAATAACAGCGAAAAATTTATTTTGTATATTAGAGAAAATCAGGACAGATATTTGCAGAGAAAGTCATTGATAGCAAAGGCAGTTTTTAATACATATTTTGCGATAAGAACACCGGAAGAAAAATGTGGTGAAAGATCCAGAGTTCTAAGAGCATATGATTGGAAAAATAATGAAGTATTAAATAAAAGCTTTGGCTTTTTGGATATTTATGATAATGATAATAAATAACCTGGTTTTAAAACAACCACACTAAACACTCCCAGTAGGAGCAGGCAGCTTTTTAGTATTTTTGAAGAGCGAGTTGCCAATATCTACTTGACTTAAACATAATGTACACTCTTTAGACAGTGCTATGTAAGGTCTTTAATACTGGGAAGTGGTGTGATGTATATAGAAGATAATTCGATACAGGCTGAACCTGATGAGGAGCCGGAGGCATATACAGGCTTTACAAAGATTTATGTAAAAAGACCTGATATATCCATATCAGATAATGCGTTTATTAATGGAGATAAAGTTAAGGTTATCATAGAGCAATAAATAAAGTGGGTGAGGAAAAGAGAGCATTGCAAGTTATACTATAGAAAATGTAAGGATTGCAATGCTCTCTTTTTTAATTACAAGAGAGATTTCCGGTTTAACTTCATTTTAAACAAGAGAATTTTGTAGCTGTTATATCAGGAATTTCTCCACTCCTCAATCACACAGGTATGGTGCTTTTTGTCTGAACCATC
>ENA-OVFU01000051-OVFU01000051.1-human-gut-metagenome-genome-assembly--contig:-NODE-51-length-108786-cov-18.877597_pt1 | contig 108786 bp, 88 predicted proteins | sample MGYA00237764_ERZ505407 | MGnify/ENA primary metagenome ERZ505407 (study PRJEB26158, sample SAMN06016366) | human gut metagenome | biome: human gut; feature: ankylosing spondylitis patient; material...
AATGAACAAGCTCATTGTATTGCCAATTATCTTTTTATGGCTGAACTGTTACAACCAGTTACAAATTCCCCAAAAACCACTTGACGAGGGGTGCATTTTTGTGATATATTTGATAAGCGATGTAACAGGTCTTTTTTTTATGCCTAAAATTCTTTAGCGATATTAAGAAAAAGGTCATGGTAAAAAGCCATGAAAACAGAACTAATCGTAACACAAAATATTATATGGAGGTGAAACCTGTGAGAGTAAAAATTACATTAGCATGTACAGAATGTAAGCAGCGTAACTATGATACTACTAAGGAAAAGAGAAATCATCCTGACAGAATGGAAACAAAGAAGTATTGCAGATTCTGTAGAAAGCACACAATGCACAAAGAGACAAAATAAGTCTTAGTAAATATGCAAGCAATGCTTGTTACAGTAGGAGGCAGTTATGGGAGATTCCGAAAACAAAGAAGTATTACAGAACGAAGCAGTTGCAGAAAATAAACAGGCAGACAATGCTGTTGATACAAAAAAAGCAGACAAGCCTGTAAAAGATAAATCTGCAACAGATAAATCTGTGAGAAAAAAAGGTGGTTTTTTCCGTTCATTAAAGTCAGAGTTCAAGAAAATCGTATGGCCTGACAAGGAGACAACCATCAAAGAAACTACTGCGGTAGTTATTGTAACAGTTATTTTGGGCGCAATCATTGCTCTGCTTGATTTTGTTATCAAGACAGGCCTTGATAAGATTATTCAGATGGGTTAAGGTGATAGATTATGGCAGATACAGAAGCGCGTTGGTATGTGGCTCATACTTATTCAGGGTATGAGAATAAAGTAAAAGCAGACATAGAGAATACTATCGTAAATCGTAATCTTCAAGATCAGATTTTAGAGGTATATGTACCTATGCAAGAGGTTGAAAGGGAAGGAAAGGACAGCAAAAAGCTTGTTCAGCAGAAAATGTTCCCTGCATATGTTTTGATAAAGATGTTTATGAATGATGATACATGGTATGTTGTCAGAAATACTCGCGGTGTTACAGGATTCGTTGGTCCGGGATCAAAGCCGGTTCCACTTACGGATGAGGAAGTGGCAAGCATGGGACTTATGAGTTCGGTAGCTGAAGCTCCATTTAGCATAGGCGATTCTGTAATCGTCACATCGGGCATCTGGGAAGATACGGTTGGTATTGTTCGCCAGATAGATCTCAAGAACAAAACAGTCACGATAAATATTGATATGTTTGGTCGTGAGACACCAACTGAATTGAGCTTTAATGATGTAAAAGTTTGTGACTAATTAAAGCAATGCAGTTTCAGATTGTTACCATGTATTTATTATTTAGGAGGTAAATTAAAAATGGCTAAGAAAGTCGAAGGATATATTAAATTACAGATTCCTGCAGCAAAGGCAACACCAGCACCACCTGTTGGTCCTGCTCTTGGTCAGCACGGAGTTAATATCGTACAGTTCACAAAGGAGTTCAATGCTAAGACGGCTGGACAGGAAGGAATGATTATTCCTGTTGTTATCACTGTATATCAGGATAAGAGCTTCAGCTTCATCACAAAGACTCCACCGGCAGCAGTTCTTATAAAGAAAGCTTGTAACATCCAGTCTGGTTCAGGTGTTCCTAACAAGACTAAGGTTGCTACAATCACAAAGGCACAGGTCCAGGAAATTGCTGAGACAAAGATGCCTGACTTAAATGCTGCAAACCTTGAAGCTGCTATGAGCATGATCGCTGGTACAGCACGCAGCATGGGTGTTACTGTAGAGGAATAATAAGCAAAAATCAGGTATAATATTTAAAAAGAATATCGCATAGGAAGATTTGTTATAGATTGAACGTTGTGGGAGGCGACATACATAAAATTCCGGTATGTCTTAGAACCCGCCGTTACTACCACCAGGAGGTTTTATTATTATGAAAAGAGGAAAGAAATATGTAGAGGCTGCTAAGTTGTACGATAAGACTCAGCAGTATGATGTTGCAGAAGCAGTAGGTATTGTAAAGAAAACTTCTACAGCAAAGTTTGATGAGACAGTTGAAGCTCATATCAGACTTGGTGTAGACGGACGTCATGCAGATCAGCAGATTCGTGGTGCCGTTGTATTACCACACGGAACAGGAAAGAAAGTAAGAGTTCTTGTTTTCGCTAAGGGTGACAAGGTAGACGAAGCATTAGCAGCAGGTGCTGATTATGCAGGTGGCGAGGAACTCGTACCAAAGATTCAGAACGATGGATGGTTTGAGTTTGATGTAGTTGTAGCTACTCCTGACATGATGGGTGTTGTTGGTCGTCTTGGTCGTGTACTTGGACCAAAGGGCTTAATGCCAAACCCTAAGGCTGGAACAGTTACGATGGATGTAACAAAAGCCGTAAACGATATCAAAGCAGGTAAGATCGAGTACAGACTTGACAAGGCTAATATCGTTCATGTTCCTGTAGGAAAAGTATCTTTCACTGAAGAGCAGCTTACAGACAATGTAAACACATTGATCGCAGCTATCACAAAGGCTAAGCCGGCTTCAGCAAAGGGTCAGTACTACAGAAGCTTTACACTTGCTTCTACAATGGGACCTGGAGTTAAACTTAATGTAGCTAAACTTGTTTAATTATAAACAGATTTGAGCGTGCATGGGTTTTGATACCAAAAAAGCATATTTAATATAAAAAAGTACCATCGGGACAGACGGGTAAGTGGTCGTCCTGATGGTACTTTTTTGTTGAGACAAAAGTAAATGATGTATTTTTGACTTTAGCCGGAAAGTAAGCAAAATCTGAAAGCGATTGGTACTTTTTGAATGAAATCCAATAAGATAAACGAGTCCCAAAAACTTCCAATATTTGTTTTAAATTTTAACTTAATAACCTACAATGTCACATCTATGCGGTTTGATGCACGGTAAATTTTGTTTGCATAGAAGTTTATTTTTTTCGTAAATTCACTGTCTTCTGAGAATAATTTACCAATTTTGGCAGGTTTAGTTTCCATAAGTTTATCCTCGTCCAGTTTGAGCTTGCCTGATGCCGATATTGTAATTCCAATATCAGAAAGAGCCTTTTCCTGGTCTTTTGTAAGACTTTTGATAAATTTTTCAGGATGCGATATATCATACTCGTTTGATGAGCCCGAACTTTCCATAAGATTGTTGTAAGCATTTACAAAGGATTTTACGGTGTAAAATATATCATTGCCGTTGTCCGGTGAAAAATCCATTTTACGAAGTGTTTTTGAAATCTTTGTCATTGCACTTGAGTCTGCTTTAGCGAGTTTATTTGTTTTATATGAAGCACGCTGTTCACTTTTTGAAGCATTTCTGTCAATCGAGTAGAAATCACGAAAATACATATCATATGACTTTGTAATTGAATAATCTATAGCCATGTGTAAATCCTCCTTATATGATTAAAAAATAAATAGTCATTTGCAAAACCAATTATATGCTGTGTTAATTTCAGTTTTTGATAGTTTCGCAATCACCTGTTAAAAATTTCAATAAAATGCAAAATATAACCTATATATAATATCGGAGAAGTCATGCTATAAGTTTACCATTGATGTAGATATGCATTGTGCATATGGCGGGCATAAATAGCATACAAGTGTATGGTGTCGAAAAAACGCAGTTTTGCACTTGCAAGAATGTGTTAAATGTATATAATAGTAGGATGCAGGGATAAAATAATATAGAAATTTACCAGTAACCGGAAATGGAGATTAGAATGATTTTTAGAGATATAGAACTTAGTGACAGGGATTGGCTTGACAAAAAGTTCAGGGAAGATAATAAAAAAGCCTGCGAGTTTTGTTTTGCCAACAATTATTTATGGAGAAAATATTTTCCGACCCAGATAGCCACGGAGGGCGATTGTGTCATTTTGAGATATTATGCCGAGAATGATGCTATGTATGTTTTTCCTATTGGAAACGGAGATAAAAAGAAAGCATTGGAGCAGTTGTTTTTATATGGTCAGGCTAAGGGAGAGCAGATACACCTTTATGGACTGCTCGATTACGAAGTTGAACAGCTTAAGGAGTGGTATCCGAAACACTTCAGATACGAGGCTGACAGGGATATGTTTGATTATATCTACGAGACAGAGCATCTTGCAAATCTCTCAGGAAAGAAATTTCATGGGAAGAGAAATCATATTGCGAGATTTATGGATGATGATGACTGGGAATATGAAAAGCTTAACAGTGAAAATGTACATGAATGCATAGATATGAACAATAACTGGATTCAGAAAAAGTATGATGATGATGCATGGAGTCAGGAAGTGCAGGATGAATATGATGTTGTAAAAGGTGCACTGATTGATTATAAAAGGCTTGGACTTGTCGGCGGTGTGCTGAAAAAATATGGCGAGGTCGTTGCATTTGAGATTGGTGAGCCGTTAAATGATGATACATTTGTTGTTCATTTTGAAAAGGCATACGCTGATGTTCAGGGTGCATACCCTATGATAAATAAACAATTTGTATTGCATGAATGTCAGGGTTATAAATATGTAAACAGAGAGGAAGATGATGGAGAAGAAGGCTTAAGAAAAGCAAAACTTTCCTATCACCCGGACATATTACTAGAGAAATACAACGCCTACAAAATCGGGTGATAGTCTTATAAATTTACCTGAGAAAATGTATATTTTTGCAAGCCGATTGCATCCGAAAAAAGAAGAAAAATGTAATATTTTACAAAAACTTGTCTTATTTTACAAAAGGGGTGCAATTTCTGAAAAAATATGTATAATAATAATTGTCAGAGAGATAAGATATAAAAATCTGACATATAAATAAGCTAATGACATAGTTGCAACAGAGCAACGAAGAGATATACCCCTCAACCCCACCCCATTGGATCAAACCAATGGGGACTCTTTTTTATACGAGCAATTCGTTATACGAACATTTCGTTATACATATGAGTGAAGGGTGTATGATTATTTAAGTCGTTTTAAAACTTCAAGCGTAAATTTCCATGTTCTTATGACACTTTCTATTGAAAGTCTTTCTTTAGCCGTATGAATATCATAGATTGCAGGACCAAATGATACGCAGTCGAGTCCGGGAAGTTTTTCAGAGAAAAGACCACACTCAACACCGGCATGAAGTGCATTGATAATAGGTTTGTAACCGTACTGTTCTTCAAATACTTCAGACATTACATCTCTAAGATGTGATTCCTTTTTAAATTCCCATGCAGGATATTCACCAAAGTTTGTGATATAGCCGCCAAGTGAGTCCATAAGACATGAAATCATATCCATAAGCATAAACTTTTCACTGCTTACGCTGCTTCTGATAGAAAAGCTTGCCTGCATCTCATTTTCAGTGGTTTTTAATATGCCCATGTTAAGGGAAGTCTGAACAAGCCCGTCAATATCGTGACTCATGCGGTGAACACCACCCGGAAGATTTACAAGAGCTGTGATAAACGCTTTAGTAGACTGTTTTGTCATTGCATCGGCGGAAGTGTTGTCGCTAAATGATACCGTGGCTGAAAGTGATGGGTCTGTGACAGCATATTCATGTTTGTAAGTATCGTTCATTTCTGAGACTGAAGAAGAAAAAGCATCTTTTACACCGGCGTCTGTCAGAATAAGAATAGCAGTTGTCTTGTTAGGTATGGCATTATCCTTAAGACCACCGTTGACACTCACAAGACTAAAATCATATTTCTTAGAAAGAGCATATAAAGTTCTTCCCATAAGTCTGTTTGAGTTTGCCCTGTCTTTGTTTATCTCTGTACCTGAATGTCCTCCGACAAGACCTGAAATTGTAATCTCAGCCGTAAGTCCATTTGTTTTTTCAAATGTGAGAGGGAGATGTGCAGTAGTAGAAACACCGCCGGCACAGCTTACAAGAAGTGAACCCTCATCTTCTGAGTCAAGATTTAACATTATTCTTGATTTTAGAGGGGAACAGTCAAGACTTGCGGCTCCGAGCATACCGATTTCTTCATCAACAGTAAAAACAGCCTCGATAGGAGGATGAGGAATATCTGTTGAATCGAGTATTGCAAGTGCAAAAGCGACAGCAATACCATCATCACCGCCGAGGGTTGTGCGGTCGGCATGAATATCGTCCCCATCAACGATAAGGGAAAGTCCGTCTTTTTCAAAGTCTATATCACAGTCATGCTCTTTCTCACATACCATGTCAAGATGCCCCTGGATGATAACGGATGGAGAGTTTTCATACCCGTTTGTTCCGTCTTTCCAGATAATGATATTGTTAGACTCGTCCTGTGAATATTTTAAATTGTGCTCTTTGGCAAAAGAAACGCAGAAATCGCTTATCTGCTTAGTGTTTCTTGAACCGTGTGGTATAGAGCATATCTGTTCAAAATAATTAAATACTGATTTTGGTTCTAAATTTGATAAAATATTATTACTCAAAATGCTACCTCCAAAAAATTGATATATCATTATATTTGTGCCAAAAGGTGTTTTGCCTCTTGCATTATATTACAAATATACCACAAAAATAAATCAAAACAAGTGGATTTGTGCATGATTAAGTAAATATTTGGAATGATAAGAAAAAGTTAATTTTTAATAGTGTTATGAGCAAGCAGCAGAGTATATTATGAAAATCTGACGGACTGCATATGTTCGACAAGATTTAACACTATCAAGGAAGTCCCACACTTGTATTGCATAGAGCAATAAGTGGTGGGACTTTCTTGTATCAGGAGGGGATAAGCCCCTTCTGATATGTTGCGATAGCAGCTAATAGTGTTATGAGCAAGTAGCAGAGCGGATTGCGAATATCTGCTTGACTAGACCTTTTGCTGAAAATAGGGTACAATGTCTTAAAAAGCGAAAAACGGAGGTTTGGATTTTGAAAGTATTGGTCGCTTTTACAGGTGGAACTATTGGAAGTACGATTACAGACGGCTATGCCGCACCTGATGCTGATAAAAAATACAGGCTTATTAATATGTACGAGGAGAAGATAAAAAGCAGCAAGGCAGGAGAAACTAAAGATGATGAATGTGCAGGTTCATTGTTTTCGGGACTTGAAACTGAAAAAATAGAGTTTGTTATGGAGTCACCGTATCAGGAACTGAGTGAAAATAATACCTGCTCAACAATGCTTTTTCTTGCAAAATATATAAAGGAACAGATTGAGTCAGAAAAATACGATGGGATAATTATTACGCACGGGACTGATACATTGCAATACACTTCGGCTATGCTTGGCTATATGTTTGACGATGTATCGATACCGATAGTGCTGGTATCCTCAAACTATGTGCTTGAGGATAAGCGTGCAAACGGACTTATCAATTTCGCATATGCCGTGGAATTTGTCAAAGGCAGATATGGAAACGGTTTATTTGTTTCCTATTATAATACGGGCGATGTACAGCGTATTCACCGTGGAACAAGAGTGATGGAGCATTGTGCGTACACTGATGATGTATTCAGCGTAAAAAATTCTGAGTATGGTTGTTTTAAAGATGGTAAGTTTGTCAAAAATACAAAAGTTGATTTATATAGAAAGAACAAAACATATACGAAAGCAGACTATAAATCATCAGAAAATGACATGACGATAAAAGACGATAAATCAGAAGAATATAGTAGAACATTTACAGATAAATCAAAAGAAAAACCTGCATTGTTTAAAAAACCTGATATAGCCGATATTATATTGAAAAAGGCAGATATTGACAAAAGTTTTTCGGACATACAGATTATAAAGCCTTTTCCGGGGATGGCATACGGGCTTTTGTCTGATGATGTGAAAGCGGTTATTCATCTTACTTACCATTCAGGAACTATGTGCAGCAAAAATCCGGGGCTTGAGGAGTTTGCGGCTGAAACAATAAAGAGAAATATCCCTGTATTTATATATGGGGCGGGTGACAGCGTTGATTATGACAGTGTAAAGATTTATGATAAATTAAATTTTAAAGTATTGCCTGTGTCATCATTAACGGCAATGACAGTAAAATTGTGGCTTGGAAGTATCATTTATGATGATATGGATAAACTTGTGGAATTTATGTTTGCTGATATATCAGGAGATTTTGATTTTTGAGAAGATAAGTTCTGACTGATATTGCACAAATTTGATAGTTGCTGTCAGTTTATGCTTTAATGAATTTATTTTAACACTATCAGGCAGGAGCAGAGCGGATTGTAAGTATCTGCTTAACTTTGATTTTAGGAGGAATTTTATGAATAGAAAGAAAAAAATAATATGCATTGTGTTGTGCATTGCAATGGTCGTGACGGTAAGCGGCGGTTTTAACAAAAAAATATCACCAAAACATATTTTTGCATACTCTGAAAATATGGTAAATACGGCACAGGTGGCAAGTGATGCAGCTATACAGACAGAAATGCCTGTTACAAAGACAGCGACACCGGGGGCGGCAGAGCCGTCTGAAACAACATCGGGCGGTGTCATAATAGCACCGACGATAAAACCTGATTATGTGGTTGCACCTACTATCAAACCGACAGTAAAGCCGACAAAAAGTCCTAACAGCAGTAAGAACGGATTTGTTGTAAATGCAAATGGCAGGTATTATTATAAAGATGGAAAAATGGTAAAAAACAAGTGGATGAAGATAGATGGAAAGAAATACTACTTCAAAAGCAATGGAGCGGCGGCGATAGGCTATAGGAACATCAACGGAAAAGGTTATTATTTTACAAGCAGTGGTGTGATGTACACGGGATTTGTGAATATCAACGGAAAGAAATATTATTTTGGAAAAAACGGTGTCAAGGTATGCAGCAAAAAGAAGATAGGCAGATATATGTGCTATTTTAGAAAGTCCGGGGCATTGTATAGAAAGATTAATACAAAAAAGAAACTTGTTGCACTTACATACGATGACGGTCCGTCAAAAAATACAAATACCATTCTTAATATATTGAAAAAGAATAATTCAGTTGCAACATTTTTTGAGGTTGGAAACAGGATAGCATCGTATAAGAGCATCGTTAAAAAGATTGACAGGATGGGCTGTGAGATTGGAAATCATACATATGGACACAAAATTCTTACCGGATGCAGCAGGGCAGAGATAAAAAAACAGATAAACGGCACAAACAATGTTCTTAAAAAAGTAATTGGGAAAAAGACTATCATTACCAGACCGCCCGGAGGAAATCATAGTGCTGTTATTGATAAGATAATAAACACACCAGTCATCATATGGTCGCTTGATACCAAGGATTGGAAGAACAGAAATGCCGCAATGGTGACAGATGCCGTCTTGAAAAATATTAAAGATGGTGATATTGTTCTTATGCATGACTTATACAAAAGTACGGCAGATGCATCGAAAAAGATAATACCGACACTTGTAAAAAGAGGGTATCAGCTAGTGACGGTAAGTGAACTTTCAGATTGCAGAAAAGCAATGAAAAAGGGCAGTTCCTACAGTGCGTTCAGATAAAAATATTATCAATAAAATTGAAAGGCGTGAGATAAAATGGGTAAGGAAGTTAAGACAAATGCAGTTCGTATTCTAGACAGAAATAAGGTTGAATATGAACTTAACAAATACGAATGTGATGATTTTAAGGATGGCGTGTCGATAGCAGATATGCTTGAACAGAGTTATGATATGAGTTTTAAGACGCTCGTTACGGTCGGAAAAAGCGGCAAATATTATGTTTTTGCGATTCCTGTTGACAAAGAGATAAACATGAAGAAAGCTGCGAAAGAAGTCGGTGAGAAGAATATAGAGATGGTGCATGTAAAAGACATAAATGCCGTTACGGGATATATAAGAGGCGGCTGCACACCGATAGGAATGAAGAAAAATTATCCGACGGTCATAAATGAGAGTGCAAAAGAGCATGAGAAGATAATTGTCAGTGGAGGAAGATTAGGACTCCAGATAATTTTGAAACCGGATGATCTTGTGAAAGTCACTAATGGAAGATATGCGGACATTATTATGCACTGATTTGTATCTGCAAAACTGATTATAGGTTGTGTTATAGCTGCATAATTTAATTTTATATAAAGAAAGTTTCGCAGATATATGAATTTGGATAAGAAGTGTAGTAGGATTTTTAGAAGGAGATTAATATGAGTGATAGAGAACATGTAAGAGGTATGAAGAAGCAGACGGACAATAAATTTTTGAATATGTACGAGTTAAATGCCGTGGATAGGAATGGCAGGGAGCATCCGTATTATTTTGCAACGAGAAGAAAAGACGGTGACCTTATGTGCCAGACGGGTGAACTGAAAGCAGATGGTACGGTTATTTATGCGGTGCTTAAGGATGATCCGGAGAAGATTGTTCTTGTGAGACAGTACAGATATCCTATAAACAAGTATATTTATGAGCTTCCGGCTGGTCTTATTGATGAGGGCGAAACATCTGAGCAGACTGCAATAAGGGAGATGAAAGAGGAGACAGGGCTTACATTTGAGCCGTTTACCGATTATGATGACTGTCTTAAAAGACCATTTACGCAAAATCAGGGTATGTCAGATGAATGTGATACTGCCGTGTTTGGTTTTGCCACAGGCGAGCCGTCTAATTCAGGCAATGAAGCATCAGAGGACATTGAGGTGGTTATTGCAGATAAGGCAATGGTAAAGAAGATATTGAAAGAGGAGATTGCGACTATAAGAGGTGCATATCTTCTTATAAATTTTCTTCACAGTGATAAAAATGACCCGTTTGCTTTTTTGAAGATTTAATACTATTAAGCAGGTCTGCTGCTTCGATTGCAAGCATCTGCTTGATATAAAAATCATAACATTTTTGCAAATGCTAAAATAAATTCAGAGGTGGAAGATGAGAAGTAAAATAAAACAGACGATAAGTGTAATTTTATGCCTTTCTATGATATTAGGTATGACAGGTTGTGGAAAGAAAGTTAAAAAAGAGCCAAAGCCGAAGCCAAAGGTGACAATTTCAACAAAAAAAGGAAGTGCACAGGCGGGCGGAAAAGGTGATGGACAGGCAGATTCGCCTATAGTGATAGGCTGTGATAAGTTAAATAAAAACTTTAATCCGTTTAGTGCTAAAAGTGCAGGTGACAAAGAGGTAGTAAGACTTACACAGGCATATCTTGTCACAAATGACAGAGCAGGAAAACCGGTTTATAAAGGTGTCGAGGGAGAAGTAAGGCTCTACAATGATAATGGGTACACTTATTATGGTCCCGCTGATATATCGGTACAGTATAGAAAGAAGAAAAACAGAACGGTTTATACGATAAAGCTTGATGATGATTTGCTTTTTAGTGACGGCGAAAATGTAACGGCAGATGATGTTATTTTTTCGTTATATGCATTTTGTGATAAATCTTATAAGGGCGATGAGAAGATAGGTAAACAGAAAATAACGGGACTTCAAAAATACAGGAAAAATAAAAAAGTCAGAAAAATATCAGGAATAAGAAAGACCGGAAAATACAGTCTTACCCTGACAACAGACGGTTACAGTGATGATACAATAAAAGCATTGCAAATACCGATATGTCCGCTGCATTATTATGGTGATGAGTCGAAATATAATTATAAAAAAGGCAGATTTGGATTTAAAAAAGGTGATATATCATCAGTTCGTGCGAATAAGAGATCTCCTATGGGAGCAGGACCGTACAGATATGTAAAATACGAAAAAAAGATAGTTTATTACACCTACAATGAGCTTTATTTTAACGGCTGTCCTAAAACGGCATTTGTGCAGATAAAGGAAATGTCAGGTATTCTAAAAAAAGCAAACAAGCGTGTTGCTAAAGTTATAGCGGAGGAAAAAAAGGCAGAAGCAGCAGGTGAAGATGAAAAGACTCAGGACAACAATGAAGATGCCAAAGCAGGAGACGATAAGGCAAAAGACGAAAATGCATCTGACGAAGAAACTGTTAATCATGTTGCGGAAGTGACAGAGGTAACGGAGGGAACAGTTGATGTATTGGACAGAAACATCAGCGGAGATGACCTTGAGTGGATAGCAAAAGCGAACTCAAATGGGAAATTATACGGTTCAGATATAAATACAAGTTTTACTTCTGATAAGAAATTCAGTTATGTAGGAATAAATGCAAAGAATGTGCGTGTCGCAAACAAGAGTGAGTCTGAACAGTCAAAAGCACTCAGGAAAGCGATAGCTTCTGCTATAAGTGCACAGAGGATACAGAGGGCAGAAGAACTTGCAGGTAAGGTAAAGATATTAAATTATCCTTACACATCAGAATCATGGCTTTCACCAAATACAGGTGATGAGGATTATAATAGGGCATACAGTGACACAATAGATGGCGAAGAAATATATAATGATGATATGACAGACGAAGATAAAAGGATAGCGGTCAAGGATGCAGCCACTAAATATCTTGAAAAAGCAGGATACACATTTAAAGACGGTGTTTTGGAAAGTATTCCGGTGGGAGCATCTAAAACATACAGGATATATGTTGAAAATGGAAGAAAAAATATGCTCTATCCGATGATAAAAGAAACATCTGCATTGCTTAAAGATATAGGGGTTAACCTTAAGATTGTATCAGTAACAAAAAAACAGATGAATTCAAAGAAATTTATAAATAAAGCACAGTTGTGGTGTGCTGAAACAGATACATCATACGGATACAGCCTCTATAAAAAATATATGTCAAAGACAAATATGTTTGGAATTAAGATACCTGAATTTTCAACATATCTTAAAAAGACCGATGCCACCGTAAAAATGGGGAGAAAACAAAAGCTTTATAAAAAAGTCTTTAACAACATACTTGAGCAGGCAGTAGAAGTGCCGGTATTTCAAAAACAAAAAGCCACATTGTTTAGTGCAAAGAGAATAAAAATGAGCACTGTGACAAAAGATACAACGGCTTACTATGACTGGATAAATGAAATTCAAAATGTTGAGATGAAGGAGTAGTAAAGATGGCAGACAAGGTTGAACTTAAGATAGGCGACATAATAAAGATGAAAAAGCCGCATCCCTGTGGAACAAACGCATGGGAGATAAAGCGTGTCGGAATGGATATAAGACTTTGCTGCACCGGCTGCAATCATCAGGTTATGCTTCCGAGAAAACAGGTAGAAAAAGGTTTTAGAGGTTTCGTATGAAAAAATGCTTGCATGAGATAAAAAAATGTGGTATGATAAGAAACTGTGATACGTTAAATTTTTCCTTGCTCTTTTCTGTTAGGACAAAGTGTGTTGAAACACATCGATTTTGAATTATCACACAAAGTCGGCGTCATGAAGAGAGCCAGAGACCAAAAGGAGGTACAGACAGCTATGAACAAATATGAATTAGCATTAGTTGTCAATGCAAAGATCGAGGACGATGCAAGAGTAGCTACTGTCGAGAAGGCAAAAGAATATGTCACAAAATTCGGCGGTAACATTACAAATGTTGAGGAATGGGGCAAGAAGAAACTTGCTTACGAAATTCAGCATATGAAAGAAGGATTCTACTACTTCATCCAGTTTGATGCAGAAGCAGATGTTCCTGCACAGCTTGAGCAGGCAGTCCGCATCATGGACAATGTTCTCAGATACTTATGCGTTAGACAGGAAGCATAAGAAAGGAAGGTGTTTCCTTCATGAATAAGGTTATTTTAATGGGACGTCTGACAAGAGATCCTGAGATAAGATATTCAGCGGGAGAAAATCAGACAGCCGTTGCAAGATATACACTTGCAGTAGATCGTAGATTTAGACGCCAGGGAGATGAGCAGACAGCAGACTTTATCAACTGCGTAGTATTTGGCAGAGGTGCAGAGTTTGCAGAGAGATATCTTCATCAGGGCACAAAGATTGTAGCAACAGGTCGTATCCAGACAGGAAGCTACACAAACAAAGATGGCAATCGTGTTTATACAACAGATGTAGTTGTAGAGGAACAGGAATTTGCTGAGAGTAAGGCAGCAGCATCAGAGAATGCAGGCGGTGGATACCAGCAGGCTGGGGCCGCAGCTCCAACAAGACCGGAACCTACTCAGGCAGCAGGTGACGGATTTATGAACATTCCGGATGCCATCGAAGAGGAATTACCATTTAAGTGTTAATGTTTATCAAAACATTACGGAAAAATTAAGGAGGATTTCGACATGGCTTACAATAAGAGCGATAGAGATGGCGCAAGAAGAAGACCTATGCGTAGAAGAAAAAAGGTTTGTGCTTTTTGTGCAGATAAAGAGCATGATGTAATTGATTATAAAGATGTAAACAAGTTAAAGAGATATGTCTCTGAAAGAGGAAAAATTCTTCCTAGAAGAATTACAGGAAACTGTGCTAAGCATCAGAGAGCTTTAACAGTTGCAGTTAAGCGTGCAAGACACGTTGCAATTATGCCTTATACAACAGACTAATTTTTGTGTGATTTACACAATTGAAAAAAGAACCATTGTATCTTTTGATATGATGGTTCTTTTTGATTTAATGATAAAGTTATATTATAACTCTATTAAAATGCTTTGATAATAAAAATATTATTGAAAAAGATTGATTATTAATGATATAATTAAAGCGTTGCTTAAAGATATTAACAGAATTTTGAGGGAGGGAGAAGCCATGTTTACGATTGCGATACATCCACCGTTGTTTTGTGTAGCGTTTTTGGTTGTTTTTATCATAACATTTTTAGTCAGGATTATAAAAAGAGAACACAGGATTAGACTGTGTTACATAGGGATTATTGAGTTATATATCATGTTGCTGATAAGTGTAACGATTTTTCCTATCAGAATAATTCCGTCTGAAATGAGAACTGGTAAAAACAGCATCTTGGATTTTTGCCAGTTAATACCCTTTAAAGATATTATTGATATTGTTAAGAATAGTGGAATTATAAATATACAGTTGATAGGAAACATTATACTGTTAATGCCAATGCCTGTTCTTATAGGGTATTTAAGTAAAAAAGTTAATTATAAAGTATTATTTTTTAAATCAATATTATTTTCATTTGGGATTGAGATAATACAGCTTATCATTGACAAACTGCTGTCTTATCCGAGCAGAATATTTGATGTGGACGATATTATACTTAATGGAATTGGAATTTTAATAGGTATGATTATTTTTAAAATATTAAAAGAACAGCAAAAAATTTATGATTTCATAGGGGAGAAAATTGTCTGGAATACACAAAAACAATGATAAAATACACGAAAAATTAAATGCGTAATAAAATATTATGGCATTGTTCACAAACTACATATAATAAATTGATAGTGTTATGAGCAAGTCGTAGAGCGTATCAGAAATATAAGCTTGATTATAACCAGCCCGGCGGTTTGTCTGCCGGGCTGGCTTTTTAAGTAATAGGAAATTGCTTGGATCATAGAGCGATTCTTGCAGAGGTAAAACACTGTTTTTGCCTTTTTATACATTATCTTGGAATTCCTATAGCACCTCCCTGAAGATTGCTTTTTACTTTTGGATGTGCGAAATAATAGCTGGATGCAACCAATTTTGAATATTCCTTGTGTTCATCAGTTTTTTGTTTGCGTAAATCATAATCGGTAAAAGGTTCATCAAAAGTGCTGAGGTCATAATCGGAAAAATAGTCATCAAGTATAGTTTCACGGCGGAGCATTTCAACTTGTTCAGTAAGGTCTTTGGCTTCATTTATATGGCTAAAATCAACATCATCAAGAAGTTTGCATATCTGAGTCATAACGCCGATTTCACGTTCAAGATTATTTCTGTGCGTATTGCATATTTCAGCAAGCTTTTCAGGTTCAGCAAATAAAGCTTTTATTTCATCAATGGAAAAACGGAGCTTGCGCAGTCCGATAATTGTTTTCAACTGGGTTATTGCTGCTTCGTCATAATCTCTGAAAATTCTGCCTGATTTATTTTGTGTAAGTGGCATTATAAATCCACAATCTTCATAGTAGCGTATGGTTTTCTGACTGACATTAAGTAAATTTGATAATTCTTTGATTTTCATAATAATCCCTCATTTCTGACTGATATTAAACTGTTGTTTTTGGTATCTGTAATAAAATTACCATATAACCTTAGGGAATAAGCAAGCTTTTTTTGAAAAAAATTGAAAAAGTTCGTATCAGACAAAAGTTTGAACTGTTGCAATCTCTTTAGAAAGTAAAAAAATGAGATTAAATACACAAAAATAATGATAAAATACACAAAAGACAATATCTGTAATAAAATGTTATGCTAATGTTCACAAACTATTAACAAAAACAACATTGCATATTCATAATAGTTAGGTAATATATAACCATCAAATGAAACGGAATCATTTGATAAGTGCTTAAATTTTTTTCATACCTTCTCCTTTAAGAATCGCTTCTCCAGGCGATTCTTTTTTTTATGTTCCAGGAAACGAGAAGTTTCCTGGAACATAAAAAATACTTCGTGAGAGTGTCAGTAATAAAAAATTGCACATAGCTTTGTAGTCAGTGATATAAAGCTATGTGCAAATGAACAGCGATAAAATGAAATGTTTACTCCTCGTTTTGTTCTTTTAAACTGTGAAAAATCTTATCAACGCCCAGTGACATATTTTGATAAGTTTCGTATAGTTTGTTGTAGTAGTCCCGCCCCTTATCTTCGAGATGGAAATAAATCCTAGTGCGTTTTTTTCCAACCTTTACATTTTTTTCAGTAACAAGACCGCTATCAATCATCTTGCAGGTTGCAGCATATGTTGTGTTATATGAGAGAGAGATAAGACCATCAGAATTTTCTTTGATAATCTTGCAAATCTCATATCCGTAGCTGTCTTTTTCATTTAATATAGATAGTATTAATAATTCTGCAATGCCGGTTGTAAGTGTATTCTTTGCAGCCATAAAATCCCTGCCATTCCTTAAATAATATTTTTTAATATGATACAATGAACGCTTATGCGTTCATATTAAGAGTTTCTTTGAAACTCTGCTGTGTGCAAAATTTATGCACATACATTATGATACAATAATGTAATATAAAAACAAGCATAATGTCAATAGTTTTTATGAGATTGTACCATTTTTAGAACAGGTTATCGTAACATTTTTATTTATGTTAGTTTTGCAAGTATTATTGTATGTATGAACGACAACAGCATTTACAGTGGCAGAGTTATCTTTTTTTGATGATGATATGGATTTTATAGTCCAGTTTGTGGTATAGGTTTTTGAGCTATGTGAACATGATACACATTTTGCACTTGAACCATTGTAGGTAAATGTACCTGTAATTGATACTGACCACATACTTTTACCGCTAGCTGATTTATATGTGCTGGTTTTTGTCTTTGTAATCTGTTTTGTGCTTCTTGTAAATAAGCTGATTTCAGAAAGTGGTAATTTTGTTTGCTCGCTTTGAATTTTTGTTTCAAGATAGTCACCATTTTCTAAATATATGATTTGAGAATTAAAATCTGTGCTGTTTGTCATTTGTGCAGAAACATTTACCGGTGCAGTTAATATAATGGCTAAAGTGGTTATAATAGTAATAATATTTTTCATGATTTTGACTCCTTGTAATTTATTTGTTGTTAAGTTGTTCAATTAAATTTTTTTCATATTCAAAAATTTGATCGGCTCTGTGATAGTACCAAATTGACGCTGAGGTGACAATTAAAAATGCAATTAGCGAAAATGTCAAAATTCTGATTATCCATTTTTTAACATTTATTTTTTTAAAATATGGTACAATATTATCTGGATTTTCAGACATATAGCTGTTGATTGTTTCCTGTGGAGAACCAAAAATATTGTATAAATCTTCTATAGCAGCATCCGGATTATCGATACAGTAATCATTAACTGAAGTTGAAATGTAATTTATGTATTTCTTTTCATTTTGACGAATTACAGGAAAAAAGCATTTTATCTGCGATATATATTCTTTGCATAGTTTAGTCTTTTTTTCGGAATTCATATTAACCCTCCTTATTATATTGTGTTATTCTATGGTTTCTTCGTAATCGTAAATGGCTGTATCTTTTAAAGTCTTGTAGTCATTATGCAGTTTTATTACTTCGAGAGTTGAAGCAATCATAATAACGGCTATAAGGATGATTGAGATATATCTAAAAGTTCTTGCCCGTTTGACTTTTTTAAAATATGGCTTTAAGGAGTCGGTGGTTGTCATTATATAGTTATTGATGGTTTCCTGGGGAGAACCAAATTGTTCATATATATCCTGTATATTTGCATCAGAGTGTTCTGTGCAGTAATCATCTACTGAGTTTGATATTATTTTTAAAAATTTTCGTTCATTTTTAGCTTTTACAGGAAAAAATGCCTTGACTTGTGACATATATTTCCGGCGTAGTTTATTTTTGAAGATCATGGTAAACTCCTTTTTTTCGTATATGTAGTTTATAATAATACTTAAATATGTATTTATTGTAAAAGAAAATATTTAAAAGTCAATATTTTGAATATAAAAATATTGTTGACAAAAATATTAAAAAGATGTAATATCTAAATACATGGTCATGTATAGTTATTTAATTTAAGAGAGAAAGGATAAGTGAAATTTATGAAAAAAGCAGTAAAAGTAATTATGTCATTAGTAGTAGCATTAAGTATTATGTTGGTTCCGCAGTATGGGTGTGCAAAGACTAAATCAACGATTATACATCTTTCTGAAAAGAATGTATTTTGTAATAGTGAAATAACTAGAACGAGTGCTTCTGGAACTACAGGTAATGATGGATGGATAAAAGTTAAAGTTACATCAACTTATATATGTGCTGTTAATGGTAAACAGAAAAAACCTGTAACAAGTAGTAAATTGAGTTATAGTTCAATTGCGCAAGTTGGGTTTAAAGCCGTTAATAATGGAATAAGCCTTAGTGTTTCATCATCACATTATGCAAGTTATGCGGGTTCGACTGGCACAGGGCATACAGCAGTTGCATATTAAAGAGGAGTAATTAATATATGAAAAAGAAATTAGTAGCAGTATTTTTAACATCTGCACTTATTTTAACTTCATGTAATTCAAGTGGGGCTGGCAGCAAGACAGCCCCTTTGAAGTCTGATAAAAAGACATCTGACAATGAGGTTGTGTGGACTCTTGAGGATGGGGCAAAAGTACCTGAAGATAATGTGAAAAAGCTAAATGAAGCATTGTATAAGAAAGGTTATGATGTTTCTGTCAGATTTAATTATCTTAAAAATGATTATGTAAAGAACAGTCCGAAGGAATATCATAGTGCATTGGAGAAAACAATCAAAGAAAAAAAGACGGATATTGCATTTTGTGGGTGGGAATATGAAAATTATCCCGGCGAGATGACAGAATTTATCAGGAAAGGATATTTTTATCCTTTGGAAAAGTGGCTTGTATCATCTGATGGCAATGCAGTATATAAGCTTTACGATAAGGAAATATGGGACTGTGCAAAGATTGATAATAAGAACTATTTTCTGCCAAATGAAAATATGTCATATACACCATCAAATGTGATTGGTTTTAATAAAAAGTATATATCTCAGGATAAGATAGAGTCATGGAATGGAACATGGGCAGGGTTACTTAGCATAATGGACGGACTTAAGCTTAAGGAAGATGCTGCTAAGATTTTAGGCTTTCCTTCAATAAATTCTTTTCAGGATATGACTTCAAGAGAAGTTTATACATATAAAGACGGACTATTTTATAATGTGAAAACAGGGGAGATAACTAATCCTTTTAATACGAAAGGTTTTTATGAGTATTTATCATTTTTACATAAATGTTATCTTAAGAAGTATATTAAACATGGTATGGATGATAATGGTGTGACAGATGATAATGAGTCAGAACAGTATGACACAGGTAAGTTTGCAATGATGTTTAATGTTACGGATGACAGTGGCAATGCAGATATGGTATATAAGAAAAGAAAATTTGCTATTTCAAATGATATAGGTATCGGAACTGCCGTATGTGCAAATTCTGATAAGAAAGATAAGGCATTATTGCTTCTTAAGGCATTGCGTACTGATGATGACCTTGCAAATATCCTGTTATGGGGTGACGCGGATAAATCAAAACTCACTGATGCAGACGGATTTGTGGATGAGGATAAAGTGAAAAACGGTATTATATATCAGCCTGCGGCGATTGGTCTTAGTGATGGAACTTTTCAGCTGAAAGGTGCAAAAGCAACAGATATGAGGGTATATAAAAAGAAGTGTCTTTCATCAAAACTTAGGGTAAAGTCGGCTATTGCTGGATTTAATCCGGATTATAGTAATTTAAAGAAAGAGTTGTCGGTTTATACAAAATTACTAGAAATGTATCAGGACTGTTGGCAAAAAGCAGATTTCGGCAAAAAGATGTATAATGATATAAAATTAAAAATAACAAAGAAGTCAGAGCGACTAGTAAAAGAGTTAAATGCACAGGTGGAGGAGTATAAAGTTGAAAAACAGAACGGGAAAAAATAATAAATTTTTGTTTGTGGCAGTTGGTATTGTTGTAATTGCATTAGTGTGTGTCGTGGTTAAGATAAACTTTGGCAGCAGGAAAAGTACGGATAATAAAAAATCTGAGCAAAAGGCTCAGTTGCATGACAGCATTACCGGTTATACAGAGCAGTATTTTGAAGATGGTATATTGTATGTAGATGACAATTATATGAGATTTTGCTCTAATGCTGCAAATGAAGACGGACTTATTTGTGCAAGACCGAATTGTAAGCATCAAAAGTCGAGAACAGAGGAATGTGGGGCATATGTAGATAATATAAACACCACAGGGTTTGCAAAGCGTGGTGATAAAATTTATTATATCGGTGCTGGGGATACAGGTGAGGATTATTCATTATATAGTGAAGATCTTGAGGGACAAAACAGGAAAAAACTTGTTAAACTTCCTAAGGCAAACTATATTTTTGAGGCTTTGTATCATGACAATACGGTATATATTGCATATATGTATAAAAATTATACTGATGATGCTTCTAAAACTACACTTGGAATATACAAATATGATACTGGCAGTGAACAGGGCAATGTTTATTTTGAGACAAAAGCATACGGTTTTTCGTTTGACGGAATGGTTATGGGAAAAGATACATTATATATGTCTTATGTGTGCTCAAATGTATCTAATTCAGATGTTCTGAAACATAAGTCTGACAAGTATTATGAAAGAAAGCACAGTCGTAAATTTGTTAAAGGTCTTGATGTAAAATCAGGAAAAGAAAAAGTTTCGTTAGACGGTTATGGAAATAATAATACGCTTTTATATGTTTCAGGAAAATTATTTTATAATACGGGAAAAGACAATTTATATTATGATGAAAATACCAGAGAGACTCAAAAGATAAGCGGTGACAACCTTATACCTGTAAAAAGCACGGATAAACAGTATGCGTATTTTATGTCATATGATAAAAAGACAAAAAAGAGAACTTATTTAAGATATGATACATCAAATGACGAGATGAACATAATAGCACAGGGAGATTATATCCTTTGTGCCGTTTATGAGGATAAAGTTTATCTGTCAAATGCGGAGGGAGAGAAAACGGAGTATTCATATATCGCACTTTACGATTTTGTTAAAGGTGATATTACAGGTGTGAAGAAGTATAAGTCAATGTGGGGATGATTTTATTATGGGTTTGATAAAGCAGGAATTTAAAAAGGTGTGCAAATTTGATGTTTTTTGCCGAATTATTATTGCAATATTATTATTGTCGTTTTTTATATCTTATTATAATGCGGTAAATGTGCAGGATGCAGCGAAGTGTCAGCCAAAGGACTACTGCCGTATCTCAAAAAGCATATATGAAACCGACATAAATAAGGCAGTTAAGAAACTTGAAAAGGAACAGGAAAAAAGTCTGAATACTGGTTCGGGTTCTTATGCTGCAAATAAGACTGTACTTGAGGAACTTGAAAATATAAAAAGTTATAAGAATTATCTTGATAATCTTAAAAATGGTTCAAGCGGAGGGCTGTTGGCAGAAAAACAGGATAGTTTTCAAAGCAGGGTAAGGGCAAAGTGTAAGAAACTTTATAAGAAACTTGACGCATCAAAGGTCAGATATTCAGCTTCAAGGGGTATTGAACTGTTTATGCAGACTGATACTACGGACTTTGTAATAGCATTTATGGTGCTTTTTATAGTGTTTAGGATTGTTACTATTGAGAGTGAGACAAGTATGGGATGTCTGCTTGCAGGTTCGGTAAATGGAACTAAAAAAACAACATTTGCAAAGTGGGTCGTGGGTCTTTGTCTTGTATGTTTTTTGACCGGATTATCGGTTTTGATAAAACTTATTATATATACAGGAGAGTATGGCTTTTCAAGCTGGGGTGCACTGATACAATCCGTGCGGGGGTATCAGGCAGTTGCGGGAGAGTTTACGATAGCTTTATATACTGTATTTTTTATTATATTTAAGATAATAGGATTTATATTTTTATATACTCTGTTTTTTCTTATAGCAGAAATAATAAAAACTCCGGTTTTGACATTTTTAAGTGAGATTATCATTTCGGCAGCGTTGTTGTTTTTGATGTTAAAAATACCGCTTTCAGGTAATATGGCATTTTTTAGTTATTTTAATCCGTTGAGATGTGTTGACCAGCAGATGCTCATGTTTGGGTATAATGCTTTGAATTTTTTTGAGAAGCCTGTTGATTATATGATGGCATGGCTGATATATGCACTTATATTGTTTGTAGCAATGCTTGCTGTGATATTTAATATAAGCAGTGCATCAGCGGGTGTGTCTTTTCAGGTAAGAACTCTGGAGAAAAATAAAAAAGGCACAAACGGATTAAAAAAGTTTCTTATTTATTTTGAAAGTGTTAAGAGTTTAAAATATGGAGGAGGTCTGGCAATTCTGTTTTTTGCTGTTGTGGCAGTGTTTGTATTTTATTATCCGCCACAGGAGAATTTATCTGCTTCTTCTGATTTTTATTATCGTGAATATGTCATCAAATATCATGGAAATTGCACGGATAAGAAATGTATTAAACTTTCTGATGCTTATAAAAAACTGGAAGATTTAGAGAAAGATTTGGAATTAAACGGTGACAAATATACTGAACTTGCGGCAAAAGCGGCATCAGATGAACTTGAAAAAATGGAGCCGCTGAAAAAAATCATAGATTATTCAAAGTACCTTAAAACCAAGAAAAATGCACATATTGTATATGAAAAAGGTTATCTTATGCTGCTTGGCAGGAATATACCAGGAAGTTATCTTAGATGGTGTGATATTTTAGGTGTTTTAGTTGTAGTTCTTATCTCTGTTTCAATGTGGGGAATGGAGGAATGGTATGGGACAGATGTGTTGTGCCGTTCGACAAAATACGGACTAAAAAGCATAAATAAAAGAAAGATGATATTAAATGTCATATATGGAATTATTGTGGCAGTTATCATTTATGTACCGTGGATAGTTCAGGTGTCAAAGGCATATCAAGTGGGGGATATGGGTGCTTCTGCGGCGAGTATAAGAACACTTAAAAATATAGAATTTTTGAGTATAGGACAGGTGACATTTTTAAGTTATGTCATAAGAACCGTATATCTGGCAGTTTCAGGTATGGCAGTAAGGGTGGTTCAGAAACTTGTGCACGGAAAGATACTGACAGTTGCGATAAGCTGGATATTGATGACGCTTCCGCTGATAATGTTATGAGCAAATAGCAGGCAGAGCGGATTGCAAATATCTGTTTAAATGTTATGGGATGGTGAGTAAAATGGTATTAGATATAAAAAATATTGTTAAAAGATATAAAGATGTTGTTGCGCTAAATGATTTTTCATTACATATGGAAAACGGTCTGTATGGTTTTCTTGGGGAGAACGGTGCAGGAAAGTCGACACTGATAAAAATATTGTCATGTAATCTCGTACAGGATGAGGGAGTTATACTTGCTGATGGAAAGGATATAAGACTTACTCCCGAAGAATATAGAAAAAGGATAGGTTATATGCCGCAGGAGTCAGTCGGGTATCCCGGTATGAGAGTACAGGAATTTATGGAGTATATGGCTGTCCTAAAGGGGTTGTCGTTAAAAGAACCTTCGGTGAAAGAGCAGATATTACGCTTACTGAGACAGGTGCATTTAGAGGAACATATGAAAAAGAAATTTTCACAGCTTTCAGGTGGTATGAAACGGAGGCTGTTGTTTGCACAGGCTGTTCTCGGAAATCCATCATTGCTTATTCTTGATGAACCGACTGCGGGACTTGACCCGAATGAGCGTATTGCCATGAGAAATCTTATAGCAAAGGAGGCTCTTGACAGGATTGTTATACTTGCGACGCATATTATAAGCGATGTAGAGTGTGTTGCCGATGAAATCGTACTTATGAAAAAAGGACAGTTAGTGGGGTGTAAAACTCCGGAGGTCTGGCTTGACGATGTGAAACCATATGTGAGGGAATTTGTATGTAAGCCCGGTGAGATTGAAAAGATACAGGAGGATTATGTGGTAAGCAATATGCGTCAGTGTCAGGAGGGTATAAGTATCAGGGTTATTGGAGAAAAATTTGACGGAAATATTTTTAAACTTGCAGAAACATTGCCGACACTTGATGATGTGTACCTTTATTTTGCATCTGTTTAATTTTATTCCATCAGTCGCATCGCAGGCTTAAACTAATCAATTATCGTTCCGAAAAAAGTTTGTGTAAAGCCGGCATAAATCATTGACAAATATTTGTGCTGGTTTAAAATTGTATTGATGGGGGGGGAAAACGACTTTAGAGAGGAACGAGAGATGGGAAAAAAATTAAGTGAGATGCAGAGTGGTGCAAAAGTTCATCTGACAGCAAGTGCAGGTCTTAATACACTTGAGTTTGATACGAGCATTGTCCAGGCAGGTGAAGGTCATATAATAGTTGAGCCGATTAAGCATGATGATAAGATTTTAAATTTTTCAAATAATGATATTATTAAGAATATAGTTGTCGAAACTGAACCATTACCGGAGAAGTATATAAATGTCGAGGTAGGGATAACGATGCTCGACAATAAAAAATATCATATAGTCCTTTGTGATAAAGAGGGTATTCAGGTAAACAGGAGAGATGATTTCAGAGTATATGTGGGGAGTTATGTCAACGCACAGTTAGCGAGCATCAATGTGACTACGGAAGCTATACTTAAGGATGTAAGTATAGGCGGATTTTCGCTTGTTATAAGAAGTGAGGAAATAGATGGAATTGTCGGCTGGGTAGGGCAGCAGATAAAAGCAGTTTTTTATCATGGTGGTAAGGAGCGTATTCCGATGGTATTTATAGGAGAGGTTGTCAGGGAGGAGAGCCTTGAGGACGGCAGGACTGTTGTCGGATGCAAGAGCCTTAGGCAGCCATTTGGTATCGAAAAGTTTATTGCAGAAAAGCAGCGTGATGAGCTTAGAAGAAAAAATAATGAATAAATAGGATGATACATAATATAATCAGCAATACAATGAGCAGGCTTAGATATTGCCGATTATATTTTTATGGCTGAACTGTTACTAAATTTCATTAAATAATCAGTATTTTATTGTTTTTCGCCATACATATATGATATACTTCTGATATAGTTTAACATTGTGATGCAAGGGACTATTTATAAAAAGTGAAGAAATGGAGATTATTATGAACGATAGAAATGCAAACTTATTTTTTAACAACAATGGTGAGGAAGTAGCAGTTATCACTCTCAATGATGAGGAGGGAAACGAAGTAGAAGCAGCAGTTATGGCTGTTTTTCAGCTTGAGGAGCAGTATCCTGATTATGAATTTGCCGTGCTTATGCCTATGGAACAGGATGAGGAAGCTATTGAGAGCGGTCAGGGAGAGGTGCTTATCTTCAGATATTTTGAGGATGAGGACGGAGATCCTAATTTTGAACCTATCGAGGATGACGATATTGCACAGACAGCAGTTGAGGCTTTCCAGTCTATGATTGACAACGGCGATATAAACATTGAATTCAGCGAGGATGAATCAGAGGATGAAGAAGAGGTGTCTACAGCTTCAGTTGGTGGAAACTCTATTGACCTCGGAGATGTTGTTGTTCATCTTGATGATTATAAATAGACTGAGCGCTATATATATAGTATATAGACAGAGGGACATCTTTTGGGTGTCCCTTTTTCAGATAATATATGTACTCTCGAAACTTTTCGTTCAGAAGATACCGGGAGTACATAATATAAGGAAGTGAGGAAATACGATGAATTTTAGAACAGTTGATGAATTTGAAAAGTTTAATTTTGACGAGGCTCATATAAGTGGGATAGAGATTAAAAGCGGTCATGTATTTTTATATCTTGACAATGTTATGATAGCTGCTGACAATTCCTGCAACAGGGATATTCGTGAGATGCGTACAAATGACCTTGTATTGAAGCTTCAGGACGGAGTAGTTACTTCATTTGTTAAAGAGGGAGTGAAAGTTTACAATGCCGATGGTGTGTTCCAGAGGGAGATACCTGACGAGATAATTCCTGTAGATAAGTATCAGGAGACATTTGACCTGCTTGCAGATAAATATATGCTTGAAGCAACGGTTAAGAGGGATGAAATTGCGGGTGAAAATGTTTATGAGTTTGAGATAGAATATGAGGAATTTTCGTATCTGCTTGTAGTGAAAGCAAATCACGATACGCAGGAATGGGATCGTTTTATGAATAAGGAATAGACAGAAAAATTTAAGTAAGTTGATGCATGGAGGACAGTAAAGAATGACATACGATGAATTATTTCAACTTAAGGGACTGGAAAAGGCAAAGCTTCTTGCAGGCAAGTCTATTCTTGGCAGGGAGATTTCGGGTGCTCATGTCGTTGAGATAGTAGAGGCACAGGACTGGGTCAAGAGAGGAGAACTCATTTTTGTGAGTGGTGTTGCTTTTCGTGATGTGAAAAGGGATCTGACAGAAGCAATATGTGAGCTGTCAAAAAAACAGGTGGCTGGTGTTGTGCTTGAGGTTGGACCATATATTAAGGAAGTGACGGATGATATTATCGAGCTTGCCAATGAGCTTAATCTTCCGCTGCTGTCACTGCCTTATGAAATTCATGTTTCGGAGATAATTTCACAGATTTATTATGATAAATATAGTAAAGAGGAGACAAACAAATCCGTTGAAAAATTTATGACGGAACTTCTTTATGAAGATGAAAAGAAAGCATTGGAGAGAATAGAGCTTTTTAAATATAATGCAGAGAAGAAGCATATCGCTGTTTATGTGAGTGTTGAGGCGGAAGATAACAGCAGTCAGACAAAATCTGTTGAGAAGGTTAATGAAAACGGTGAAAGCAAGAATGAAAATAGTTCCATTAATTCAAAAAATGACGATATATCGGAACAGCTTTTGAGGGCAGTCAGAATGTCGTTTGTCAGGCAGAACCAGCTTCTTTACCTGAAAGAGGAAGATGGAGTGGCGGCGGTTATCGAGCTTGAAGCCGGTGATAAGGTTCATAAGCTGATGCGTCAGAAGAGAAAGGAAATTGAGGAAAATCTCAGATACAGCAGAAAAAATGTCTCTGTAAGCATGGGAATAGGAAAAGTATTTATTGGAGCAGATTCTATTAAAAAGAGTGTTACAGAAGCGAGAAAAGCGAACAAAGTTATAAAGACAGATGGTGGGACGGGAAATCTCAGATATTATGATGAGATAGGAATATACAGGATATTTTTTAATCTGTCCGATGATAAGGTGCTTCGCAATCTTTTGACGGAGGCACTTGGAGCAATTATGCAATATGACGATGAAAATGGGAGTGACATGGTTCACACATTGGAGGTTTTTCTGGAACAGGGCTGCAATATAGCGGCGGCAACGGACGCTCTTTATGTGCATAGAAATACCGTGAAGTATCGCATAAAAAGAATAGAGGAGATAATGAATATAGACCTTAAAGATGTGACGGTACAGTTTAATCTGCGGCTTGCATTTAAGATAATGCATTATCTGGGATGATTGAGGTCTGGTGTGGCAGGCAGTGTTGATTTTGAAGGTGAAAAAATGATTTGTCCATAGTGAACAAATCGGTGCAAAATACTTTGTATATTATGGCTATATGAAACTATCTGACATGATGATATTATATGTTCAACAAAAACAAAGCAGACGACCAAAGGCGGTTGAGTAATGATAAATGCCTTAGTTGTCTGCTTTTTAAATGTAGAATAAATGAATGGAGGGATAAGATGAGCAGTAATTTTGTTATGCCTAAGCAGATTATTTCAGGTGCCGGAGCATTAAATGATGCAAAAGATGTTTTTAAGAAAGCCGGAAAGAAAGCACTTATCGTTTCCGGTAAAGTTATGGAGAAAGTCGGGAATGTCGCAAAAGTAACAAAAATTCTTGATGAATTGTCGATAGAATATGCCATTTATACAGATATAACCGGAGAGCCTACTGATGTGATGATTGAGGGCGGCTTAAAAGTTTATAAAGAAGAAAATTGCGATTTTCTTATAGGACTTGGCGGTGGCAGTCCGCTTGACTCAATGAAGGCTATTGCAGCACTTGTCACAAACCCAGGAAAAATTCCTGATTATATGGGAAAGATTATTACAAATGAAGTACCGCCGATGATAGCTATTCCGACTACAGCGGGAACAGGTTCAGAAGCGACATGGTTTACTATTATCACAGACAGTGAGAAAGATATAAAAATGCTTCTCAAAGGGCCGGTGCTTATGCCTGATGTTGCGATTATTGATTATACATTTACACTGACCTCACCTAAATCGGTGACAGCGGCACCGGGACTCGATGCACTCACCCATGCGATAGAGGGTTACACTTCAAGAAAGGCTCAGCTGCTTACGGACACATTTGCAGTATCTGCAGTAAAGAGGATTTTCAAATATCTTCCGATTGCATACAATGACGGAAGTAACGAAGAAGCAAGAGAGCAGATGGCACTTGCGGCACTTGAGGCAGGGGTTGTTATCAACAACTCATCAGTTACGATAGTTCATGGAATGAGCAGACCTATAGGTGCATTGTTTCATGTGCCGCATGGAATGTCAAATGCAATGCTTATGAAAGAATGTTTTTCATTTGCACTTGACGGAGCATACGAAAGATTTGCAGACCTTGGCAGAGCCATTAAGGTTGCGGCAGAGACGGACAGTGACAAAGAAGCAGCAGAAAAGTTTCTGGATGCTGTTGAAAATATCTGTAAAGTCTGTGAAATTCCTACACTTGAGGAATATGGAGTTGACAGGGAAAAATTCTTCGCATCTGTTGATAAGATGGCGGATGATGCACTGGCAAGCGGAAGTCCCGGAAATACAATTAAAGATGTTACAAAAGATGATGTATTAAAAATATATGATGCTTTGTGGAAATAAAAGTTAAGGGTACAAGATTTGTGCAGAAAAGAGGTATATTATGAGAGATATGACAAAGGAAGAGATTAAATCATTAGATAAAGAGCATGTATTACATTCATGGAGTGTTCAGGGAACACTTGACCCGATGGTAGTTACAAAAGCTGAGGGAATTTATTTTTATGATGCCGACGGCAATAAATATTATGATATGAGTTCACAGCTTGTAAACTTAAATATCGGTTATGGCAATGAGAAAGTTGCAGATGCAATAGCAGAGCAGGCTCACAAACTGCCGTTTATCGGACCTGGTTATGCCGTTGATGTAAAATCAGAGCTTGCAAGAAAGATTATCGAGCTTGCACCTGATAATATGGGAAAAGTATTCTTTACATTAGGCGGTGCAGATGCAAATGAAAATGCATTGAAGATAGCAAGGCTTTATACGGGAAGAAATAAGGTGTTCAGCCGCTATCGTTCATATCACGGTTCAACAATGGGTGCAGGAAATCTTACAGGTGAACCTAGAAGATTTAACTGTGAGACAAACGGCGTATCCGGATATATTAAATTCTTCGACCCGTATATCTACAGAGAGCCTATAGAATTTAAGTCAGAAGTAGAGGCAACAAAATATTATCTTGCAAAACTCAGAGAGCAGATAATCTATGAAAATCCTGAAACGGTAGCAGCTATCGAATGTGAGACAATTACCGGTTCAAACGGATGTATCATTCCTCCTGACGGTTATCTTCAGGGAATAAGAGATATATGTGACGAGTTCGGAATAATGATGATATGTGATGAAGTCATGATGGGCTGGGGCAGAACGGGAGAGTATTTTGCATTCCAGAACTGGGATGTAAAACCTGACCTTGTATCATTTGCAAAAGGTGTAACCTGCGGATATGCACCGCTCGGAGGTGTAATCGTGTCAAAGAAGATTGCAGAATATTTTGATGACCACAAACTTCTCTGTGGACTTACATATTCAGGACATCCGCTTTCATGTGCGGCAGGTGTTGCAACACTTGATGTATATAAAGAGGAAAAACTTGTTGAAAATTCAAAGGCAATGGGCAAGATACTCGGAGAAATTCTTGAGGAATTAAAGAGAAAGCATCCATGTGTAGGAGATGTCCGTTACAAGGGACTGTTCTCAGCACTTGAACTTGTAAAGGACAAGGCAACAAAAGAACCGCTTGTTGAGTACAACTCAGACCCGGACAATACAATGGGTAAGATAATCGGTTCACTTAAGAAAAAAGGATTTTCTACATATTCACATGAAAATTGCATAATCGTGGCACCTCCGCTTATCATAAAAGAGGATGAACTCAGGGCAGCGATGGATATTATGGATGAAGTGCTTGGTGAAGTAGATAAAATGATATAAGAAGTTGATTTTTTTATTGATTGCGGTTAATATAAAAAGAGTGTGGTTTTGCCACACTCTTTTTACATATAGGGGAACGATTAAAATTGAGAAATACAGTTGAGTATTTATTGATTGCTGAGCTGATAAAAATATAACAACAGTATTATAGATTAAGTGACAGGAGGAAAAAATTATGACATTTATCGAAAAGATTGAAAGCATACTTCCGGAGATTGACATTGAAACCGGTATTATGTACTGTGGAGATGACGAGGAACTTTTTGAGGAGGTTGTCGGGGAGTTTGTCGAGGGGGAGATGACAGCTTCTATTGAGAAGAACTTTAAAAATCAAAATTGGAAAGATTACCAGATTGAAGTTCATGCGGTCAAGGGAACAAGTCTTACAATAGGTGCTCAAAAACTCCATGAGGAGGCTGCGGATATTGAACAGTCGGTCAAAAATGGGGATGTTGATTTTGCAATGAAGCATCACAGAGTATTTATGGAGCATTATGAAGATGTTTTAGAAGGTCTTAAAAAATGTATAGAGTAATGATTGTTGAAGATGATGATATTATAGCAGGGACGGTTAAAAAACATTTGGAACAGTGGCAGTATGATGTGCATATAGCGGCGGATTTGTCAAATGTTATGGGAGAATTTACCGATTATTCACCGCACATTGTTCTTATGGATATAAAACTTCCATTTTACAATGGCTATCACTGGTGCAGTGAGATACGGAGAGTTTCAAAACTTCCTATTATGTTTTTATCATCGGCATCCGATAACATGAACATAGTTATGGCTATGAATATGGGGGCAGATGACTTTATTTCAAAGCCGTTTGACCTTGATGTGCTCACGGTAAAGATACAGGCACTTATAAGAAGAAGTTATGACTTTTCGGTGGGCAGCAGTGTTATATCACACAGGGATGCGATACTTAATCTTACAGATGCGACACTTAACTATAAAGATGAACAAATAGAGCTTACAAAAAATGAGCTTAAGATTTTACAGACACTTATGGAAAATAAGGAAAAGATAGTATCAAGAGATGACCTTATGGCAAAAATCTGGGAGAGTGATGATTACATAGATGAAAATACACTTTCAGTCAATGTGAACAGGCTTAGAAAAAAACTTAAGGAAATAGGTCTTGATGATTTTATAATGACAAAGAAGGGTCTTGGATATAAACTAAATTAAATCTTTGATAAATTGAGCATAAATGTACTATCGAAAGTGTAGGTGTATTCAATGTATCAATTATTCATTGTGCCAGGTTAAAATGGAAAATATTATGAAGATATTTGTATCATATATAAAAACGAATGTATTATGGGTTGTTTTTTGTGCAGTCCTTATATTATTTCAAATGGTATTTATGCGGCTTTCTGGCATGAAACAAAATGACTGTATATATGGAGTTATTCTTGAAAGTATGGTGTTTATAATAGTCTTTTTTAGTGGCTTTATAAATTATCTTATCAAATACAATAAGCTTAAAAGAATATCATTGCTTGATATTGATGAACAGTCTGATATGCCTGAGACTTCAGAATGCGTTGAGCAGTTGTATCAGGAAATCGTAGAAAATCAGATAATAAGCCGTAAAAAAATAAAAGCAGACAAGGATAAGGCAGACAGTGAAATGCTGCAATATTACGGGATGTGGGTGCATCAGATAAAGACACCGATAGCAGCAATGCGTCTTTTATTGCAGACTGATATATCTGAATTTGCAGCCGATAACGAAAATAAAAGTGAAGAAAATATAAATGCTGCCGGATTAGATACTGAATATGCAGAAAATATAAATGCTGTCGAATTAAAGAATGAATATAAAGAAAGTATAAATGCCACCGGATTAGACACTGAATATATAGATACAGATAACAAAGAGGATGAATTAGAAAAGATATATCTGGGTTTTGGTGAATTAAAAAAAGAATTGTCAAATGAACTTTTTCAGATAGAACAATACACGGAAATGGCACTTCAATATCAGCGTGTGCAATCAGAAACAAATGATTTTGTACTTGAAAAAGTAAAACTGGACAAAGTGATAAGAGAGTCGATAAGAAAATATGCAAAGATATTTATAAGAAAAAAACTTGCCATGAATTATGATGGGACTGACATAACAGTGGTGAGTGATGAAAAATGGCTTGGATTTATAATAGAGCAGCTTTTATCAAATGCGGTTAAATACACCAAGTCTGGAAGCATAACAATTAGTATTGGAATGAACACATTAAAAACAGATGCGTTAAATAATGTTGATAAAGAAGAACTAAAATATAAAAATTGTGAAAATGTTTTTCACAGAATTGAAAAAAGAGTTGAAAAAGAAAGTAAAAGCAGGATAATTTTTGTTGAGATTGCAGATGAGGGCATAGGCATAAGTGCAGAGGACATACCGAGAGTGTTTGAGAAAGGATATACAGGTTATAACGGACACGAAAATAAAACATCAACCGGTATCGGACTTTATCTGTGCAAACAGGCAGCAGATAAACTCGGACACCGATTGGAGATAGAGTCGGAGGAGAAAAAAGGAACAAAAGTGAGAGTGTATCTTACAAAAATGTAAGAAATAAAAGAGAAATGTAAGCTGTTTCGATAGCAGACATTTCTCTTTTTTGTTAGGATAATATCAGAACAGAAAGCAATGCAAGTCATGCGAATTGCGAATATCAGTTTGACTTGCGGATTATGATAGTTTCGCAAATGTTTAAAAAGCTTTGTTATAAGAAAGGTGGAAGTCATGGAAATATTATCAGTTTCTAATTTAAAGAAAGTTTACACTACAAGATTTGGGGGCAATCAGGTTCAGGCACTTAAGAATATCAATTTCTCCGTAGACAAAGGTGAGTATGTTGCAGTTATGGGAGAGTCCGGTTCAGGAAAAACAACATTGTTAAATATTTTGGCGGCACTTGATAAACCTACAGCCGGCAATGTGCTTTTAAACGGAGTAAATCTTTCAACGGTCAAGGAAAAGGAAATTTCTGCATTTAGGAGGGAGCATCTAGGCTTTGTTTTTCAGGATTTTAACCTGCTAGACAATTTCTCACTTAAAGACAATATATATCTTCCGCTCGTGCTTGCGGGAAAGAAACATAATGAGATGGAAACTAAACTTCGTCCGATAGCAAAAATGCTTGGTATCGAACAGATAATTGAGAAATATCCGTATGAGGTTTCCGGCGGACAGAAACAGAGGGCGGCAGTGGCGAGGGCACTTATAACAGAGCCGGAACTTATACTTGCTGATGAGCCGACAGGGGCACTTGATTCAAAGGCAACAGATGATCTATTAGGACTTTTTAATGAGATAAACGAAAACGGTCAGACGATAGTTATGGTAACGCACAGCACAAAGGCGGCAAGCCATGCAAACAGGATTTTATTTATAAAAGATGGTGAAGTATTTCATCAGATATTCAGAGGTGGTCTGTCAAATGAGGAGCTTTATGCAAAGATTTCTGATACGCTGACGGTACTTACAACCGGAGGAGACAAAGTGAACGATTAAGAATTAAAAAAGGGAGTAATCACAGATGGGTAAATTATATTTTAAACTGGCAAAGACAAATCTGTCTAATAACAAACCGTTTTATATACCATATATAATTTCAAGTATAATTACGGTTGCAATGCTCTATATGATGTCATTTTTAAGTGACAATAAAGGACTTAATAAAATAATGGGGGCGGACAGTCTTGCAACCATATTCAGACTTGGTGTCGGAATTATAGTAATATTTTCATATATATTTTTGTTTTACACAAACAGTTTCATCATCAAAAGAAGGAAAAAAGAAATAGGTGTTTACAATATTCTCGGAATGGAAAAAAGACATTTATCAAAGGTTCTTTTTGTAGAAACTATTTATTCTGCAATAATCTCTCTGGTATGCGGAATTATCGTGGGAATAGTATTTTCTAAATTTATCCTTATGGTCTTATATGGAATTATAGGCATACACAAGACAGTAGAATTTTTTGTTAATATACACGGAATTATCTTATGTGTAGTTTCATTTGGAATATTATTTTTGCTGACATTTTTATACAATTTTATGCAGATAAAACTGGCAAATCCTATTGAACTTCTTCGTGGCACAAATGTAGGTGAGAGAGAACCAAAAACAAAGATTTTTATGACAATAGTTGGAGTAGTATGCCTTGCAATAGCTTATTATATAGCGATAACAACTGAGAATCCGCTTAATGTACTTACGCTTTTCTTTGTTGCCGTGCTGCTGGTTATAATCGGAACATTTGCGTTATTTACGGCGGGAAGTATCGCATTGTTAAAATTACTTAGAAACAATAAAAAGTTTTATTATAATAAGAGACATTTTATGGCAGTTTCAGGTATGCTTTACAGAATGAAACAGAATGCGGCAGGACTTGCAAGTATATGTATTCTTTCAACAATGGTGCTTGTAGTAATATCAACAACGGTGAGTATGTATGTCGGAATACAGGATGAACTTATGGCAAGGTATCCTAACGATGTATGTGTCACGGTTGACTATAACAGTGTAATTGACAAAAGCAGTGAAATAGAAAAAGCCATATTTGATGAAATTGATAGTGCGGAAGTAAAAAATAAAAAAGCGTTTTCGTATTTATCAGTTTTTGTAGGGCAAAAGGGAGATAATTTTACAACTGATAAAGAACATTTATCATATCAGAACTCATATCTCTTTTATATACTTTCAAAAGATGATTTCATCAAAAGGGATAATAGTTTTAAAGATAAAATAGGGAACATTTCAAAGGGTGAGGCAGTAGTTGTTTTAAATAAAAAATACGATAAAAAAGATATAAAAATATTTGGTAAGAATTATAAAGTTAATAAAAGCTTTGAACATATGGAAGATAATGATTTATATATGATAAGCACACTTAATGGATTGGGATATATAATTCTTGATAATGATGAAAGTGTGCAGGAATTATATGATATGCAGGAAAAAATGCTTGGAAAGGGGGCAAATTACTATACAAATAAAATCAGGTTTGATTTTAAATCCGGAAATAAAAAGCAGAAAGCAGCGGCTTATAAAAAGATAGACAATGCAGTCAAGAAGTATTTTAAGGAAAATAAAAATGACAAAAAGGAAATTTCGTCATATTGGGTTGAGAGCAGACAGGAAAATGAGCAGAATTTTTATCTTTTATATGGTGGACTTTTCTTCCTTGGAATTTTCCTCGGAACAATGTTTTTGATAGTGACGGTAATGATAATATTCTACAAACAGATTACAGAGGGATATGACGACAGAGAGCGTTACCAGATACTTGAAAAGGTCGGAATGAGCAGCAGGGAAGTAAAAGATACGATAAAATCACAGATAAGGATAGTATTTGTTCTTCCGATATTTGCGGCAGCAGTTCATGTGACAGCGGCATTTCCGATGGTAAACAGAATTCTTAAAATGCTAAATCTTAATAATGAAAAATTGTTTGCAGGATGTCTGGCAGCCACGATAATAGTATTTGCCGTTATCTATTATCTTGTATTTAAGGTGACATCGAGGGCATATTATAAGATAGTAAAATAGGAGTAGTGCACATCAGGCATATTATGTTTGATGTGCCTTTTGCATTAGTGTTATGAGCAGGTAGCAAAGCGGATTGCGAATGTCCGCTTTACTTTATTAATCTTCAATGTTACTATATTGCTATATAACTAATGTTGTGGATTGCTGAAATGTTATTTGTTTGTATAGATATTTGCGAAACTATCATAGTCTGTGTAATTAGCATAACATATAATTAGTTTCGTAATTACCATTATCTGGTTATAAGAGATAATGAGAAGGAGGATTATATGGCAAGAACGGTAAGTATAGGAAATCAGGATTTTGAAAAAATGATACAGCGTAACTGTTTTTATGTTGATAAAACAGGTTTTATAAAGGAATGGTGGGAAAATGAAGATGAGGTCACTCTTATAACCAGACCACGCCGTTTTGGAAAAACATTAAATATGAGTATGTTAAAATGCTTTTTCTCAAATAAATATGCAGACAGAGGAGAGTTGTTTGAGGGACTTGAGATATGGGAAGATGAGAAGTATCGTGAAATTCAGGGAACATATCCGGTGATATTTTTTAGTTTCGCAAAAATAAAGCAGACAACTTATAAAGAGACAATAGAGAAGATAAAAAAGATAATTTTTGATTTATATCAGGAGTATGCTTTTATCGGAAAATGGAACGGTCTTACGGACAAGGAAAAAGAAAATTTTAATAATATAAGTTATGATATGAGCGATGTTATTGCACAGGAAGCAATAGTTGACCTTTCAAATTATTTGAGCAGATATTATGGAAAGAAAGTAATTATACTTCTTGATGAATATGATACGCCTATGCAGGAAGCATATGTAAATGGATATTGGGAAGAACTTGTTGCATTTACAAGAAGCCTTTTTAATTCAACATTTAAGACAAATCCGTATTTGGAGCGAGCGATAATGACCGGTATAACGAGAGTATCGAAAGAGAGTATCTTCTCAGACCTTAACAACCTTGAGGTAGTTACAACACTGACTCCAAAATATGAAACTGCATTTGGATTTACAGAAGAAGAAGTGTTTAAGGCATTAGATGAGCAGGGGCTTTCTGGCAAAAAGAATGATGTTAAGATATGGTATGATGGTTTTAGATTTGGCAGTAAAAATGACATTTATAATCCGTGGTCGATAATAAATTATCTGGATAAGAAAAAAATTGCAATGTATTGGGCGGAGTCAAGTTCAAATGGTTTGATAAACAGCTTAGTGCAAAAGGGAAGTTCAAATATAAAAATGATGGTTGAAAAACTTATAAATGGCTCAACTATCAATGTGGTAATAGATGAACAGATAGTATTTTCAGAACTTGATTATTCAGAAGATGCCATATGGAGTCTTATGCTTGCAAGCGGTTATTTGAAAGTTATTTCGTCAGAAGAATTAAATCTGATAAGAGAAAGTGATAATGAGTATGAACTTGCTCTCACAAACCGTGAGATATTGTTTATGTTCAAAAAAATGATACTCCGCTGGTTTAGTCCGGCAAAAAGTGAGACAAATGAATTCATAAAGGCACTTATAACTGGAGATATAGAAAGTATGAATGAGTATATGAATGATGTAGCATTACGGACATTCAGTTCATTTGACTCAGGAAATCATACATCAGATAAAAAAGCACCTGAGAATTTCTTCCATGGCTTTGTTTTAGGACTTATGGTAGACCAGTCAGATAACTATATCATAACCTCAAATCGTGAGAGTGGTTTCGGACGATATGATATAATGCTTGAACCAAAAGATAAACAGAGTGAAAAATATCCGGGGATTGTCATAGAGTTTAAGGTGATAAATCCAAGAAGAGAAAATTCACTTGAAGAAACTGTAGAAGCTGCATTAAAACAGATAGAGGAAAAAAACTATGATGCAGAATTGATAAATCGTGGAGTAGATAAAGAAAATATCCATCATTACGGCTTTGCGTTTAGAAATAAGGAAGTTTTGATAGATGGACGGTAGATATTTTCGGAACTGAAAATAAAACAGAAAAATAACAAAGACCGCATATATAAGTGACGATATATACGGTCTTTGTTTTAAATATTTTATAACTAATAAGTGTTAAGCACATTTATTTTATTCTATAATAATATATAGGTGGATGTAGTTGATTAGCAATAAATATAACAATTATACAAATTAAAACAATTATTATAGAAATCAAAAATAAAATTTTTAGGTTAATCTGAAATTTTGGTGTGTCAGATAAAAAAGCAAGTTCTTCATTGATAAATAGCATTTTTAAATCATCAAATGTAGTATCAGGGTGTTCTTCAAGATAACTGAGTATTTCATCAGTAAGGAGTCTGCGTAATTTACGCCTTTCAGCAAAAGGATATTTATTGAAAGGGTAAGCTTGTTTTACTATTTTTTTTATCTGTCGTGCTGTAATCATATAGCTGCTCCTGTTTTATTTAAAATTTCCATATTTTGTACAGGTAATTGTTGTTGTGTGGGATGATACTGAACCATTATATTTTATTTGAATTGTACCAGTTGCTTTATTATTAGAACCGCCGTGTTTTTCTGAGTAAAATGAATACTTGTTATTTATTATTTTTAGCGAACCAGTGCATGATTTGTATTTTACGGATACCCCTTTATTAACGGTAAAATATGCTGTTAGAGTGTAAGTCCAACAAACATTATTGTTATTATCATAATGTTTTATTTTTTTGAAATGAGATTTTGTTTCCGTAGCAGAAGCGGTACTTAAAAGAAAGTTATGTTCCATAGTCTCAGGATAACAGGTTTCTATATCATAGCTGCCATCATCATAGTAGGTAATAGAGGATGGTATTTCTGTGGATATACTTTCTGCTGATGCGTTTGTTGACGATAAAAATATAAAGGTAATAGCTAAAACAAGTGGCATTGGTATTTTTAATAATCTCTTTTTCATAATAGTTCTCCTTATACATAAATTATTTAGCATAGTCAGTTCCAAAATTGTAAGTTTTTATTGCAGGTGGATCTGTCTCATGGGTAAAAGGATTTATATTATTGTCAATCTCATCAGGAGCCCCCTGTATTTCAATATCATATCCTCTTGAATAATCCCATTTACCATAAAAGTATTTAGCAGTATGTACTATAAGAAATATACTGACTGTAATAATAGAAAATACGGTTATTCTACGAAATGCTTTTTTGACTGTAGCAGTTTTTGAAGGTATTTCGGAGAAAGTGCTTAATTCCTGAGGATTTCCAAATGTAAGTTGTAAATCTTCATATGTATAGTCTGTATTTTCCTTTGTATATGTTGTTAAAGAGTCCTTTAACTGTTCTATAAATAGTTTTTTTGATTTATAATTGCCATGATAGCCTTTTTTAACATCATGGAGATATTTTTTAAGTGCTTTATTTTTTTTATGTTTCATAATTTTTCCTCTTATATTTTATAGTGCCCGTAGTTGTGTTTATATATTAAAAATCAGATTTCAGTCAGGAGATGGTTCCGGTTTTCTGCATAATCAAACTGATTGCCTGTGTTATTGTATTGTATTCATCAATGATTTTTTGCAGATATTCGCGACCGGCATCGGTAATAAGGTAGTAAACTCTGGTTCTTTTGATGCCCACCTTGACCTGTTCAAAGCTTAGGTAACCATTTTGTGTGAGACGATATAATGTCGGATACATGGTAGTCTCCTTAAGCTCATACTTTCCCTCGCTAAAGTCAGAAAGTTCCTGAGAAAGCTGATAGCCATATTTTTGTTCTTTTTGCAAAAGCAATAATAGAACTAATTCTATGGTTCCATGTTTTATATTATTTTTGTTTCTCGTTGTTTTCGGCATAATCATTCACCTTTCTGTGAACAGTGTACTATATTTAATGCAATATGTCATCATTTTTCAAAAAGATATAGCACACTATTTAATAATATTACAATTAATTTTATATGTCAATATAAACTATAATAAATAGTATAGCATAAATACCTTTTAGTAAATAGTATTTGACAAATAATATAAAAAGTGATAATGTTTTGAATTGGGAGAAAGATATATGTGTATTTTGAGGGAAAATTACAAAGAAGGAGGAATGTCTGGAAAAAATAAAGTTTAAGGTAACTGAAAAATTTATTATTTTAAAAATGTCAAACGAAACAAATTGACTTATAGTGTGGAGTGAGGATAGAATGGAGGAAAGTATGATATACAGTAAGATATTAAAAAGGATAACAGCAGTAGCTGTTGCATCATCCATTGTTTTAAGTGGAAGTGTTTATGCAGGAGCGTCAAGTTATGAGAATAAGGAGTATTCTTATGATTATCAAAAAGATGGAGATTATAAGGATACAACACCTAGAATTAAAAATTATAATGGCAGCAATAAACCACATGGTTATGTATATGCTATAGCATCATATGGAATACCATCATCAGTTATGGTAAGAGGTACAAATGATGCTGGAAAGAAATCTAAGAAGTTTAGCGAATATGTTACTATTCCTATATATTCGCATACCTGTATAGTAAACTGGTTTAAAAAAGACAGTACATATACTAAAGTTGCATTGAGGGTGCGTACAAATTCTAATAAAGGTGCTACATATGGTTGCTGGAGTCCTGATTCGTCAAAGAAGTATCCACATGTTGTTGGTAGTGAAAAGTCATAAAAATAATTACTAAAACGATAATAATATAGCGTATAATAAGGTGGGAACTTAAGAAGGAGAAGTGGTAAAATGAACAAAAAATTAAGATACATAGCTATGACTTTTGTCAGCATTATTTTGGTATGTTGTTATATGGTGCGTATATCATATGTAAACAAAGACAATGCTAAGGCTGAGGTTGAATATGTTTCGGACAGTAAATCTGTGCAGGCAGGAAATCTTAAAATTGAGGTGGCGGAGCAGAAGTTATATGATGTGGCAGAATATGTTAAAGAATATCCTGAAATCAGGGATTTATATACATATAAAGGAAGTTATTATGAAAAATTTGATGGGGGAAATGATGTTTTACGCTCATATAAGAAAATCTTTTTTATTGTTCTAAAAGTTACAAATACAGGTGATAAGACAGAAGAAATCCCATATTTTGAATATAAACTGTATGTTGATAAAAATTATGCTTTTGATTTTTTACCGACAGAGGTGGAATACATAAATAAGGCTTCGGGGATAGGCGTAAAATCCCAATGTTCATATAAGGTTAAACTGGTATATCAGATAAGCGACAGGGTTTTTGATAAAGACATTTATAAAAATATGCAAAATATGGATAACTCTATTATGGTATCGGGGTATCCTGTGATGAAAAATATAAAATTGTCGCATACAGAATATGTAAAAGCGGATGATGATGCGAAACTTATCTATGAGGACCTCGTTAAAAATGATACCGAGGAAGTCTCATTGCCTGACACTAAGGAGAACACCATATTAAAACAGGATGAACCATATGTAAAAAATGGTATTAAGGTATATGCGGAGTCTTGTGAGATATATCGGAAAAAGTTTAGTGGATATAAGGAACTTGGCGAGGATGTTGATGGAGAACCGTTTAACAAAGCCTGCATTGGGAAAGATGATAAAATAATCTGGTCTGACAGGTATGGCAACAAGAAAGCAGATTTTAGTATTGTTGTTGTGAATTTCACATTTGTCAATGACACAAAAAGCGACAGATCAATATACTTTTATCCAATGTTACATAATTATATCGGAAAAATGACTACAGAATTTTATTTTATGAGTATGGACAAAAATGTTAAGTATAAAAAATACAGTTCAATTTATACGGTTGGTGCCGGTTCTGAGGTCAATGTAAAGAGTATATTCTATCTGGCTGAAAATCATAACGATAAGGATAAATCTTATAGGTATTATATTGGGGATGATAGTAAAAAGCTGTATATAAGTTTAGCGGATGCTGACAGTGAAAATTATAATCTGGAAAAAGGTCAGGCAGCCGGTGGAATATTTATGAGGGTGAGGTGATAAAATGTTTCGATTTGAATTGAAAAGATGTATGAAGGGTAGAGGTTTCAAAGCGGCTTTTTTAATCTCACTTATATTGGCGGCAGGTCATTTTACTGCATTTTGTATATGTTTTTTGCATAATGAATATGGTGGTATCATAACGGATAAAGAAGCTGTTAAGTTGTTAAAGGCAGGTCAGAGTGTGCTTGGAATATATCCTGCAAATATTTTTGAGGGATTTATAGGCGGTGAACAGTACACTTTTTGGAATGGAGTTTATTTTTATCTGTTGCCGATAATTGCCGTATTGCCGTTTGGGACAAGCTTTTTTGAAGATGAGGACTCAGGATATTTAAAAAATATATATATCAAAAAGAAGAAAGAGATTTATCTGGTATGTAAGTTCATAGTTACATTTATTTCAGGGGGAATTGCAGCGGGACTTCCTTATGTCTTTAGCTTTATGATGAATTTACTTTATGTTCCGGCAATAAAACCAAATCAGCTTGCAAGACATAATTTTGTCAATCAGCTAAACAATATGTCTGACTGGTATTATGAAAAACCGTTTCTTTATTTTGGAGTATATCTGCTTATCATAATGCTTTGTGGCGGTGTTTTTGCAACATTATCGTTATGTGTTTCATTTGCCGCTAAAAATAGTCTTTTTGTAATGTTTTTTCCATTTTTATTTAACATTTCATTTGATTATGTCGCAATGGAATTAAAAATAGAAAAATATGTTCCGTCCAATATTATGAATCCTATGATGACAGAGTATATAAAGGGAAGAAGTATGTTTTCTGTATTTACTGAGATTTTTGCCGCAATACTGTTGTGCTTCGGATTTTTCGTTGTGCTGAATAAAAAGCGGGAGCGGATAGTGTGAAAAATTGTTAAATGGTAAAGATTTGGACGGTATGGAATGCAATCATTGTTTATTGCAATATGGATGTGAAAAATAGTAAATATGTGCTGATTATAAGATTGGGAGGGAGAAGTTTTGAAAATAGAGATTAAAGACCTTTATAAGGAAATAAAGAAGAATGTTATTCTTGACAATGTAAATATAACGCTTACAGGCGGAAAGATATATGGTATTCAGGGAAAAAACGGATGTGGAAAGACGATGCTCATGCGCAGTATAGCAGGACTTGTGATACCGACACGCGGAAGTATAATCATAAATGGAAAAGTGCTTCATAGGGATATTTCAATACCTGAAAGTATAGGGGTTCTTATTGAAAACCCGTCTTTTTTGCCAAGATATTCGGGATATGAAAATCTGAAAATGCTCGCAATGCTTGATGATAAGGTGTCTGATGGAGAGATAAAAGATTTGTTGGAGAAAGTCGGGCTTAAAGATGCGGCAGATAAAAAGTTTGGAAAATATTCACTTGGAATGAAACAAAGACTTGGCATTGCGGCTGCCATTATGGGAAGTCCTGAGATCGTACTTCTCGATGAGCCGATAAATGCGATTGATGGCGAGGGAGTTGAGCAGATAAGACAGTTGATACTTGGACTGCGTGATGAAAACAGGGTAGTTCTGGTTGCCTGCCATGATAAAGAGGAAATGCAGTTGCTTGCAGATGATATTATTTGTATGCAGCAGGGCAGGATTGTTGAAAAGGGGTGACGGATAGTGAAAATAATGAAGATGTTTAAGCATGATTGGCTGGAGGGAATATGGCACAGAAAACTTTATCTTATACTTTCGGTTCTGGCAGCATTTTTTTCCTGCACGGGGATACACTCATCAATTATAGAACATCAGAAAACGGAAAATATATCAAACGGTACATTTATGGATTATTGGATTTATCTTGTAGATGGCTGTCAAGCATATAAATTTGACTGGTATAATTCATTTGTAATTCCGATAAGATGGATATGTTTTATTACTTTTTTGCTTATCGGTGTCAACAATTATATGTTGAGTGATTTAAAAGGATGGGGTTATCAGGTTCTTGTTCATTCTAAGAGCAGGTTAAACTGGTGGATAAGCAAGCTGATGTGGAGTATAAGTTATACATTATGCTATTTTTTTGTGAGTTTTTGTACTGTACTTATCTATTGTATTTTAAGGAATGTTGCTGTAAATTTTAAACCGACTTTGGATATTATGAAATCACAGGCAACCGAGTCTTTTATGAAATTTGGGAATAGAAATTTATATGTGGCGGTGTTAATCCTGCCATTACTTATGGCATTGTTTTTAAGTATTATACAGATGGTGTTAAGTTTGTATATCAGACCGGTGTATGTATTTATTATAATGTTTATATGGCTTGTAGCATCTGCCTATAAGAAGTCGTGGCTGCTGGTTGGGAATCTTGGTATGCCATACCGTATGAAGCCTGTACTTAAAAGTGGATTTAGTACGGTTCAGTGTTTTTTTGTTCTGATAGCTGCAAGTTTGATATGTATTATATGGGGTTATCTGAAATTTAGAAAAAGAGATATATTTGAGAAAGAGTAATCAGTCAAGCATATCTCTTACCATAAAAGCAAGCCGCAATTGTATGCAGTTGTCGAGGTCAGATATATCCATGTCGAGTATATCCTGTACTTTGTTTAATCTGTAATTTATTGAATTGCGGTGCACATAAAAGTGTTCCGCAGTTTTTTGCACACTGCCGTTATTTTCAAGATAATATTTTAAAACTTCAAGTATATTGCTGTCGTTATTTTTATCATATTCTATAAGCTCACCGAGAGTGTCATTATAATAATCTTTAAAAACCTCTTTATCTGTTATGCTCATAAGTAGATTGTAAATTCCTAAGTCTTCAAAATGTAGAAAGATTTTAGATGTGGCTGTGCATTGATGATTTTTAATCGTTAGTGTACAGCCTGTTTTTAATGTATAGGAAAATGTTCGTAATGTAGTGTGACACCAGGAGCAAAACGCTGTTTTTGCTATTTTTTTCAGTTAATTATAAACAACTTTTTGTCTTTTTTGTGAATTTCGGGGGTAGATTTGGACGGATTTTGGGTCGATTCGTGCAGGGTATCACAATAAAAGAGTGGCGGGTAGTATAATGTGATGCAAGGGTCAAAAGCAGATAGCAATGAAGCAATCCGTGGCATTGTTTTGGGGATTAAGAAAGGAGATGTGATAAGTATGAAGAAGCGTATTATGTCGCTGTTATTGGTTTTGGTTATGTTTTTTAGTGTTTTGCCGATTATGCCGGCACGCAGGTCTGCAGCGAAGGAAACAGAGACTTTATTTGACAGATACATTCCGGTCAACCAGGCATATTCTGCAAAGGTAAGTCCGTTCAGCGTTACGGAAGGAGTAAGTTACAGTTTTTCTATCGGTACCAGATTTAAGGATGAAACAGCAGAGACCATTATATTTGCGGATGAACTTAAGCGAAGTGAGATGCAGGGACAGTTTTTTAAGATAAATTATCTTGGTACTGTTGGAACTTTGAAAAAGGCTGATATAATGAAATATTTCGACCTCAAAGAAAATGACTATCTGCAGGTAATGGGGGATCCTAATGCAGTGATTTATGAGAATACGAGGAAGTGGCTTACAAAGGACAGCATCATTATTTCTGTTGACCTTTATGACGAAGACAAAAACTTTGTCAGAACTGTTAGTCCGGCTGCGGCTATCATGGCAGCAGGACCTGACGGACAGTTTGTTACCTGTTCCATGCCGCAGGGATATACCTGTTCCATTTTTTTCTCAACACAGGACAATCTGTTTAAAGGAACAGACGATAAGAGTTCAAGTGTTTATACGCATTTTAATGCTGAACATATATGGCTGGAGGACAAAAGTGTTGCGGATAATTTTATAAGTTCTACAGACAGTAAATTAGATTATAAATATACACAAAATGCTGAGCTTAAGGGCACACCACAGTACATGACAAACAACATATTAAGTGTCAATGAATTTATTGCTCCTGATAATACATATTATCAGGTCGGACACAAAAAAGGTGATGTAGATCCAAGTGTCATGAACAAAGTTGAGAATGTTACGGATTACTCGGAGAATGTTATTTCGGTGGCTGACGGAGTTACAAGGAGAACAGTTTTAGCTTCAGATGGTACACTCTATGGTATTTCAAGCAATTATGAAATGAAAGAGCTTGCAAAAGGTGTTAAACAGGCGGGTATGCTGCATTATCTGACAAATGACGGAGAAGTAAAAGAAATCAAAAGCGGAAAGACAATAGCGGCTGACTGTAAAGCATTTTCTGAACACCGCTATGGCAGAGTTATCGGTGTATTGAAAAATGACGGCGTTTTCACGATGGGTTACACATACCTCGGCGAAGAAAAATATTATAAAAAGGGACTTGTATATGGAGAGCTGAAAAATGTAAAGACTATCGTTCCGGGTGGTGTATGTACTAAAAACGGTAAATTCTATCGCTGGGTAGAAGATGTTGAAATCGGTGGATATACGATGGATCCAAGTAAGGGGTCATTTTCACAATCTTATACACTTAATCTTAAACTTGAACTTTTAACATCGAATGCAGTGCGTGTTTTTCCGTATGAGTATTACACAAGGCAGAAAGATTCAATCAACTCAGCGACTGGAACTATTGAAGTTGCAAAGACCGGTTTTGTTGAAAATGCTGACGGTCAGATGTGGGCATTTGGTTTACAGGATACTGAAAATATGGGTACTATGACGGATAGTAAAGGTACAAAGTCTCTTATAAGACATATATTTCCAGTGTATCAGAGCATAAAAACTTCAGGATTTGACAATGGAAACTTTGCCGGATTTGTGCCTGAGGACAGCAATGTTGTATCTATGCTCGTAAACAATCATTGTTCTAATGAAAGACCTGTTGTACTTAAGTCAGGAGTTGATTATCTCACAGATGTACCGGGCGGTTACAGAGGACTTGATGGTTATGCATATGTGTTTGACAATGATGTAGATGATGGCACGCCTATAAGAAGTTTTAAAAAGAAATCAACTGCGTTTCATTATCTTCACGACAGAAGTGAGATATTTAGTGCAATCAATACTACAACAGGAAGAAAAACAATGCCTAATCTTAATCTTTTGCCAAATGTTGCGAGAAGTTCTTACCGGATGGATAATAAGAGTGGAAACACAATTCTGCTTGAACGCACAGATGGTTCTATGTGGATGACACAGATTTATCCTGCGGCATCGGCAGCAGCAATGGCTGCGAAACTTGGCGGATGGGAATGTTCAAATGCGATTCAGATTACTAAGGCGGTTAAAAAGAAAACATCAACGGTTGATTATGTAAATCTTGTGAGTAAGAATGTACTGGAACAAAATTTTCCGGCAATCAAAAAAGGTACACCGGTTGAAACAGATGCACCTAAGTATATGAGTTCAAAATATTATTCCCAGATTACGGTCGGTAAAGCGGATGCATATTCGCGTGAAGGAAAAAAATTTCTGCTGCTCATTACAAAGACAGACTGCGTTTATTCAAAAAAGATGAAGAAAATCATAAAATCTGCCATAGAAAAGGCGAAGGTTCCTATTTATGGATGTGTTGACAATTATTCATCCCTGGAATTTGTCTGGAATTATACAAAGTCAGATTCTCTTGATATGCCTTGTTTTGTTTTGGTAAATGGAGACAATAATGTAAAGATTTACAATGGAGTCCGCACAAAGAGCAAAGTAAACTCGATACTTAAAGCGGCAAAGAAGATAGGTGCAGCAAATGATAAGTTATCGACAGCGGCTGCCGAAGTGCAGACAAAGTATCCAAACAATGAGATTTCGGTTGATAACAATGAATGGGGTGTTCTAAAATCCATAAATAAAGAAAGATTTGCGAATAAACTTCCGCTGTTTACTATGCCTGAGGCTTTGCAGAAAGCGTGCGATACCCGTGAAGAAGAGATTGTATTGCTGTATGACCATACCCGTCCAAATGGCAAAACAGCATACTCTGCAATTTCGGAAGAATTTACGCATCAAAATGAAGCTGAAAACATAGCAGAAGGTCAGCACAGTGCAGCTAAAGTCGTGTCTGACTGGATGAATGTTAAGCGTGACCGTGCAAATATACTCAATGCAAAATTTGGATATATTGGTGTCGGATATATGAATACGGACCCGGCTTATTGGGTACAGATGTTTACGGACTGTACAGGTTATGAATCGGTGACTACAAGTGCAGGAACAATGAAGTTTAAGAATATCAAAGCCATGCAGAAAGAGTATCTTATCTGCACGGACAAAAATGGAGTTAAATCATATATGCCTTTAGATGCAAGTGTTATGAGTAAGAAGGGAAATAAATACACGCTTAAATTAACCGGAAAGAATGTCACATTGACAGTGAAAGGTAAGTAATAAGCATTTGATGATGTATTAGGGAGTACATCATTAGTGAATATATTATAGTAAGTCAGGCTTATGATTTAACAATATCAGGCAGGTAGCAGAGCGGATTTAGAATACCTGCTTGATAAATGAAAAAAATGAATATTTATAGATAAAATGTGCTGTTGCCATAAAAAGACATCAGCACATTTTTTGCTATTATTGTGAGTTAAAGTTACAATAAAATTGATGTTGGGGTCAAAAGGTATTTTGCCCCTTGCATCATAAAAGTATAGCTATGAAGAAAAATTTTTATTAAGTGTTTGTATCAGTCTTTATCGGCTGCAATGGGAAAAACGATGATTACATTGAACTGGTCGCCATCAATTTTTATTTTAAATGTGCCACCGCAGGCATTTGTAAATTCTTTGGCTATCGAAAGTCCAAGTCCGTTTCCTTCTGTGTTTCTTGCCTTGTCACCGCGGCTGAATCTTTCGAGTATTTCTTCCTCCGTGAAATCCATTTCATAAGATGAAGTGTTTTTGAGTATAAGTTTCACTGTACTTTCTTCGGTGGTTTCAGTTATAAAAATCCGTGTTCCTTTTAGTGAATATTTAAGTGCATTTCCTATAATGTTCTGCATTACACGGTAAAGTCTGCTTCCATCCGAATTTATGAAAATATCTTTTTCAGGCATTTTTAATTTAATGTCAAGTCCGCTTTTTTGCACGGCATCATCCATATCGGTGAGAGTCTGGACGATGAGTTTGTTAAGGCTTAAATTTGTTTTTTTAATTACAAGTTCACCACTTGCCGTCTTTGCAAGTTCAAATACATCAAATACCATTTTCTTTAAATGAATGGCTTTTTTTGAGATTATTTCTATATAATCTACTGCTTCAGGCGGCAGGTCGTCGCGTCTTTCAAGCAGGTCAACATAGCTTATGATTGATGTGAGCGGAGTTTTAAGGTCGTGTGAGACATTTGTTATAAGTTCCGTTTTCATGCGTTCACTTTTTACCTTTTCGGCGAGACTTTTCTCAAATCCTGCACCTATATTTGAAAGTTTTAATATTGACTCATAAAATGTGCTGTCTGCTGCGTCTGCCGTATCAAATTTGTAGTTTCCATTGTAGATTTCATCAATATCTTTCTCAAGCAGGCTGCAGGAGCTTATGACTTTTGATGAAAAATAGTGGTAGATTGCAAAAATTAAAACATATATTACAAAACAGCCGCAGCACAGTCTGCAGTAACTGTCACTTGTCACATAATAAGCAAGATTATACCATTTATCCGGAACCCAGTCAGAAAGCGTATTTAATGAGTAACCGACTGGTATAAGATTTATAAAATATTCTCTTAGCATTGTAAATATAATAAGAAAAACGGCAATCAGTGCAACCAATATAGTTGAGCTTATAAAAAGGAATTTAACGCCTTTTTTGGTGCACAGCGCATAATATATATGCCCCGTAATAAATATCCGTATATTGTGAAGAAATTTTCTCAATGCCTTTGCGTAAAATGTTATATATCCTTTCATGAAAAGATGGATATACAAAAGATAAAGTGCTGATATGACGGCAAGCGTTGTTATTATCTTTATACAGGTGCAAAGGGTCTGCCATTGTGATTTTTGAGCGTTAAATATATCAGTGTTATATATCAGTAATATTACTGCTGAATCGCCTGTTTCATAGTCAAACACATCTTCATAGTCATAATCGTTTGTTTCGAGAATATCCGAATGAATAAGGTTCGTATTATTTGAAACGGCGACTACACGTGTTGTTGATGTATCAAACTTTTCAGTAATACATTTTGTGAGTGCATCTTTTCGCTGGATATTGTAGGTCTGGAGCATCAATTTGTTCTGCTTTATAGTAGTTGAAAGCTGCTGCATCTTTAAATTTATCTCATTGTTGCAGGCTTCGTGGTCGATGAAGATATCGACATTTTCACTTATATACATTTTTGCATACAGATAAGAAAAATCCCTGCCCATTTCCTTACTCTTTTTCGCACCGTCAACGGCATTGTTTTCGTAGCTGCATATTTTTTTAATATCTTTGCATATCTGTCTTGCGTATGCAGCCGAGCGTCCATATTCAGTTTCAGATAAAGCATCACGGTAAATTCCGTTTCGTGCAAATAATATCAATAATATTCCGGTAATGATAAGAATAAATACAGAAATGTAAGTTAATATTGATATACTTTTCTTTTTTGACCTGAGTACGGGCAGTTTTTTAGTTTTAGTTATATTTTTCAATTTTATAGCCAATTCCCCACACCACCTTTAAATATTTTGGCTCGCTTGGATTTATTTCAATCTTTTCGCGAATTCGTCTTATATGTACCATAACCGTATTTTCAACACTGTAGGCAGTTTCATTCCATATATGTTCATATATTTCTTCTGCTGAAAATACCCGTCCAAGATTGTGCATAAGATAATTGACAATCTTGTATTCTTTTGCCGTAAGCTTAACTGCCCCGCCATCGACAAAAAGCTGTTTTTTTGTGACATTCAGTTCAAGACCGAGATTAGTTATGATTTCTTCGTTTGAAGAAATATTGCCGTATGAACCGAGTTTTAAGTATCTCCTTGTCTGTGACTTTACTCTTGCCAGAAGCTCTGACGGAGCATACGGTTTTGATATATAATCATCCGCACCCATTGAAAGACCGAGAACAATATCACTTTCCTGCGTTTTTGCTGACAGCAATATAATAGGAATGTTTTTTTCGTTTCGTATCTTCATGGTAGTTGTAAGTCCGTCCTGATTTGGCATCATAATGTCAAGTATTATGAGATGAACCGTATTCTGATTTAAAATATCTATAGCATCTAAACCGTCATAAGCCTTTAAGGTTTTGTAACCCTCGCTTTCTAACAGTTTGCATATAGCATTAACAATTTCTCTGTCATCATCAACGACAAGTATATTTATAGTTTCCATAGGAATCTCCTTTGCTTAAGCTTAAGTATGATTATATATTAAACTAAAAGTCTGATATTTTCCAAAGATATTTCTTACGAATTTCTTAAATGATGATGTATTGTGGAAGTTTTTTATTTACCGGACCAGAGTCAGCCGACAGCTTTTTTATTTACAAAAATTGTAGAAAAGATATTCATGCCAAATAATGTAGAAAATATAAAAATATTCGTGTAAAATAATGTTAAAATTCCTGTAAAAATCATTGATTTTCACAGGAATTTTATTTATACTATAGTCAGTATCTTTGAGAACGGGGGGCTGGTTATGTATAGGAAGATTGCAGAATTTTTAGAAAATTGGAAAGAAAGCGAGCATCGTAAGCCGCTTATTTTACAGGGAGCAAGGCAGGTTGGCAAGACATATTCCATACTTGAGTTTGGGCGTACAAATTATGAAAATGTCGCTTATTTTAATTTTGAGACTAATCCGAAATTAAATGAAACTTTTGAGGAAAATATCAGTCCGGATTATCTTATACCGATTTTATCACATATTGCAGGACAGACTATTATAAGAGAAAAAACGCTTATAGTGTTTGACGAAGTGCAGCTTTGCGAGAGGGCATTGACTTCTTTGAAATATTTTTGTGAGGATGCTCCTGATTATCATATAATCGTGGCAGGGAGTCTGCTTGGTGTAGCAGTCAACAGGGCAAAGTTTTCGTTTCCGGTCGGAAAGGTGGATATGAAAACTCTTTATCCTATGGATATGGAAGAATTTATGTTGGCTATGGGGGAGGATAGTCTTGTAGAAAAGATAAGAGAGTGCTTCGAGACAGACAGTCCGATGCCGTCGGCACTACATGATGCAGCAATGCAGTTATACCGCCAATATCTTGTGGTTGGTGGGATGCCTGAATGTGTAATGCTTTTTAAAGAAACTAGGGATTATATACTTGTTCGTCATACACAGGACACGATACTTGCAAGTTATCTGAATGATATGAGTAAGTATAATAATTTGAATGAAATCAAAAAAACAAGGCTTGCATATGATAATATCACTGTCCAGCTTTCAAAGAGGAATACACGCTTTCAATATAAACTTATTAAGAAAGGCGGACGGGCTTCCGAGTTTGAAAATGCTATTGAATGGCTTTGTCTGTCCGGTATAGTATCGCAGGTTTACAAGGTGGAGCAGATTAAAAAGCCGTTAGAAAATTATCGTGATATTGATGCTTTTAAAATTTATGTATCGGATTTGGGACTGCTTTGTGCAAAAAAAGATTTGGCTGCGAACGATATTTTATATATGGTGGAGGAACTTAATGATTTTAAGGGCGGTATGGCAGAAAATTATGTCAATGTGCAGCTTAGCATAAATGGTTATAACACATATTATTGGGAGTCGGCGCGTGGAGCTGAGGTGGATTTTATTATTCAGCGTGACGGCAGACTTATTCCTATAGAGGTGAAATCAGCTGACAATACCAGAGCAAAGAGTTTAAAAATTTATATGGACACTTATAAGCCTGGCTATGCCATAAAGATTTCAGCAAAGAATTTTGCATTTGAGGATAATAAAAAAATTGTTCCATTGTATGCGGCATTTTGCATCTAATTGTAAATTTTATAACTACAAATATCAAAATAAAATATAACATTATTATATATTGTTATGTTATACTTAACAAAAGAGAAATAAGATGTCGGATAACCAAAACTGTTTGGAGGTGGCAAGATGGGGAGATTTGTAAATCCGGGCAATGTTTAAGGGTAGTGAGCTGTATGATGAAAGAAAAGTTTAAAAGCTACTGGTCGCAGACCGGAACTTATGAAGCGGTAGTTCCGTTGATAAATATGGATTTTGACGGCTTGAGGTCATCAGTGATTGAGATGCTTTCGGGAAATGCTGCCCCGGTTGATATATCATCTTTTCAGAATGATGCGGTTAATTTTACAAATAAGGACGATATACTGACATATCTTATTCATCTTGGTTATCTTGGGTATGATGAGGATAAAAGGATAGCGTTTATTCCAAATGAGGAGATAAGACAGGAATTTACAAAAGCGGTCAAAAGGAAACAGTGGAATGAACTGATTGAATTTCAGAAAAAATCGGATGAATTATTAAATGCAACGCTTGATTTAGAAGAAGATGCCGTGGCTGAACTGATTGAGCAGGTTCACATGGAGTATGCTTCTTCTATACGGTATAATGACGAAAATTCTTTGAGCAGTGTTCTGACGATAGGTTATCTGAGTGCCATGAAATATTATTTTAAGCCTGTAAGACAATTTAATCAATGATTATGATAGTTGTTTAACAATTACCTATATAAAATAAACAGCGGCAGGAGTAACACAGTACTCCTGCCGTTGTTTTGTGTATTTTAAGCTCAGTTATTACTACATCCCGATATGTGTTCTGAGTTTGCCCTTAATCTCAGTGTCAAGTTTCTCAACAAACTCATCGAGTGGAAGAACAGTAGTCTTTTTCTCACCGTGGAGACGGAATGAAACTGTTCTTTCGTCTTTCTCATTAAATCCGACAACGAGAAGATAAGGTACTTTCTGAATCTGTCCTTCACGCATACGGTAACCGAGTTTTTCTGAACGGTCATCGAGGTCTACACGGACTTTGTTTGCTTTGAGTGCGTCACATATTTCTTTTGCGTAAGCGTTAAGTGAGTCATCATCTGTCTTAACAGGCATTACACGAACCTGCACAGGAGCAAGCCATGTAGGAAGATTTCCTTTTGTCTCCTCAAGAATGTATGCCATAAAGCGGTCGAGTGAACCAAGTATTGCACGGTGAAGTACAACAGGTGTTTTCTTTTCGCCGTCTCTGTCAATGTATGAGAGGTTGAATTTTGCAGGGAGACAGAAGTCAAGCTGGCAGGTAGAAAGTGTAATCTCATTTCCGACAGCAGGCTGAACATTAACATCAAGTTTAGGTCCGTAGAAAGCAGCCTCTCCGATTTCCTCAGTATATTCAATGCCGAGTCCGTTCATTACGTCACGAAGTGCAGATTCTGCCTTGTTCCACATCTCATCATCATCGTGGTATTTTTCTTTGTTCTCAGGGTCGCGAAGTGAGAGTACACAGCGGTAATTTTCAATACCAAAGTCTTTGTATGTGCTGAAAATGAGGTCTACAACCTTTGTAAACTCATCTTTTATCTGTTCAGGTGTTACAAAGAGATGGGCATCGTTCTGGCAGAAATGTCTTCCACGCTCAATTCCCTTTAATGTTCCGCTTGATTCATAACGGAAGTCATGTGCAATCTCACCGATGCGAATAGGGAGGTCTTTATATGAATGTCTTTTGTTTGCATATATCATCATGTGGTGAGGACAGTTCATCGGACGAAGTACAAATGATTCACCTTCCATTTCCATAGGAGGGAACATATTTTCTTTGTAGTGATCCCAATGACCTGATGTTTTGTAGAGGTTTACTGTACCTACACATGGAGTCATAACATGGAGATAACCGAGGTCTCTTTCTTTATCTTTAATGTAGTTTTCAAGTTCCTGCCAGATTGTATATCCCTTTGGTAAGAACATAGGAAGTCCGCGGCCTACAAGGTCATCGACCATGAAAAGGTTCATGTCTTTACCAATTTTTCTGTGGTCTCTCTCTTTTGCTTCTTCGAGAAGTGTGAGGTGATTTTCAAGTTCCTCTGGAGTTGGGAAACATACACCGTAAATTCTCTGGAGAACCTTATTGTTGCTGTCACCTTTCCAGTAAGCACCTGAATGGCGGATAAGCTTAAAGTTGCGGCAGAGCTTTACATTGTCTACATGAGGTCCGCGGCAGAGATCTGTGAAATCGCCCTGGTCGTAAACCGTAATATTTCCATCCTCAAGGTCAGAGATGAGGTCAAGTTTATATTCATCGTCCTTAAACATCTCTAAGGCTTCTGCTTTAGAAACTTCTCGGCGGAAAATCTTCTTTCCTGATTTTGCGATTTTTTTCATTTCTTTTTCAATCTTAGCGATGTCATCATCATGGATAACATCCTCGCCGAGATCTACATCATAGTAAAATCCCTCAGCTACTACAGGTCCAACCCAGAATTTTGCCTGTGGGTAAATATGTTTGATAGCCTGTGCCATAAGATGAGCACATGAATGGTTTAATGTGTTTAACTGTTCGTCATTTTTAAAGTTTACCATTGATTTTATCTCCTTTTTTGATTTTTGGGAAAACAAAAAACACCTTTAGATATAATATAATCATATCTAAGGGTGCTTACGCACGTTTCCACCTTAATTTTTAACTCAGAAAAGTACATACGTTTAAATTATGCTAATAACATCAATTAAATAATTGGAATGTCTTTTACAGCTTATAACGCAGCTACACGGTCACGCTTCAAAATATTTTGAGATAAATATTTCTTCTACGCACGGCTCGGGAGTGGTTTTCATGAAATCTGCCCATAAACGGCTTACAGCAAAATGCCGTTCTCTCTGGATGGCAGGATAACATTACTTGTTCCGTCATCGCCTTTAAAAATATATAAATATTTGTCTGCTACATATTTAGCAATGTTCTTTGAAAAACTTCATTTATTTTAACATAAAGTTTTTGCAAATTCAATAGGTTAATTTGTCTGTTACCATAAAAAGGTACTTAACAATACAATGAACAAGCTCATTGTATTGCCAATTATCTTTTTATGGCTGAACTGTTACTTTTTATGTGCATAATAAAACAGAAATTTCCACATAATAACTTCAAAGCATATTCATAGAAAAAAAGAAATGGAGGAAATAACCGGGATATGAAAGCAACGGGAATTGTACGAAGAATAGATGATTTAGGAAGAGTTGTTATTCCAAAGGAGATAAGGCGTACTTTGCGTATCAGAGAGGGAGATCCGCTGGAGATATATACTGACAGAGAAGGAGAGGTTATTCTTAAAAAATATTCGATGATAGGCGATATAGGACAGTTTGCAAAACAATATGCTGATGCACTGTCACAGACAACAGGTTATCTTGTAATAGTGACGGACAGGGATATGGTTATTGCGGCTTCGAGCGGAGTGAAAAAAGATATGGTGGGAAAGCATATAAGCAGGGAACTTGAAAAGGCAGCTCTTGACAGAAAGATAATCCTGACAGACAGCAGTAAAAAGGAGTTTTGCAGGGTGGCAGATGACATGGAGGGAGATTATATTGAAGCAATAGCTCCTATTATATGTAATGGTGATGTGGCAGGTTCTATTGTTTTTCTTAATAAAAATACAGAACGAAAATTTGGGGAAACAGAGCAAAAAATGATAGCTGTTGCGGCAAGTTTTTTAGGCAAACAGATGGAGGGGTGACATTAAATATGAAAAAAGGCTAAAAAACCTTGATTTTATGGGATTTTTAGCATAAAAAACCTTGACAAAAGGGGATAATGAGGGTATAAATAGATTTGTAAGTTTTTACGGAAATACAAATATCGAGGAGGATTTATCCATGAACAAAACAGAGTTAGTAGCAGCTATAGCTGAAAAAGCAGAACTTTCAAAGAAAGATTCAGAAAAAGCTTTAAAGGCATTTATTGATGTGGTTACAGATGAATTAAAGGCTGGAGAGAAGATTCAGTTAGTAGGATTCGGTACATTTGAAGTTGCTGAGAGAGCAGCAAGAGAAGGAAGAAACCCTACTACAGGTGCTACAATAAAGATTCCTGCTTCTAAGGCTCCTAAGTTTAAAGCTGGTAAGGCTTTAAAGGACGCTGTAAACAAATAAGATAAGATTTGTATTTTGAGGCAGACTTGAATTTGAGGGCAGGTTCTAAGTACAACGAGTAATTATAATATTCAAATATTTGATTTTCGTTGTATCTGAACCCGCCCTTTTTCTAAAATATTGTGAAATATATTTTTGATACCCGTGATTTGTGTTTGGGCACACACGACACAAATCTCATATGAAAAAATGTGTGCAGAAATGAGATATAGTATGAGATTAGATAAATATTTAAAGGTTTCAAGACTTATCAAAAGAAGACCGGTAGCAAATGAAGCGTGTGATGCCGGCAGGATTACGGTAAACGGAAAGGTTGCAAAAGCATCCTTGAATGTTAAACCGGGAGACATCATTGAGATAAGTTTTGGTGATAAACAGGTTAAAGTAGAGGTGCTTAGCATCGAGGAAACATATAATAAGGAAGCGGCAAAAGAGCTTTACAAAATGTTGTAATAAAAAACACTCTCCGGCATATATTGATTTATAAAATAGGTAATTGCGAAACTAACTATATGTTGTGTCAATTGCACAGCTATAACAAATAATATCGTCGGCACGCTTTCGCTATGTTGTCGTTCGTAGCAGTACATAAATCAGCAAAAAACGCTGATTAAGTGCTGACGACGACAAAAATGCCGACTAACACTATTTGTTATATCTGCACAATTTAATCAAGATTTATGACAGTTTCGCAAACGCCCAATATTAAAAAAGATAAAAGGAGAAAAGTATGAGGTACAACAGAAGATTAAAAAAATATTGTAAGAGACTGACAGCGGCAGTTTTGATAGCAGGAATGACGATTACAGGAAGTTATTATGGTGATTTTTCAACATATGCCAAAACTGGTAAACAAAAAGTTACTTTAAATGCAATATCAAAAAAGCTTCAAAAGGGAAAGACTTTTACATTGAAAGTCAAAAATGTTCCCAAAAATATCAAATCAAAGAAGATTAAATTTACGAGTAGCAAAAAGAGTGTTGCTTCAGTTACGGCAAAGGGCAAGGTAAAAGGAAATAAGGTTGGAAAATCCGTTATCTGGTGTAAGGTTTCCTATAAGGAAAAAAAGAAGATTAAAGGAAAGACAAAGTGGAAATCCTTTAGCAAAACACTAAAATGTAATGTAAGAGTTGTGGCAAAGAAGGTAACACCGACAAATACGCCGAAGGTGAGCGAAAATCCGATGGTGACAGCTAAGCCAACAGCGACAGCGGGTCAGACCACGACAGCTAAGCCAACAGCAACAGCAGGTCAGAATACAACAACAGAGCCGACAGCAACAGCAGGTCAGAATACGACAGCTAAGCCAACAGCAACAGCGGGTCAGGATACGACAGCTAAGCCAACAGCGACAGTGGGTCAGACCACGACAGCTAAGCCGACGGCAACAGCAGGTCAGAATACAACGGATAAGCCGACAGCGGCAGCGAGCCAGATACCTGGGGCTGCTCCAACGGCAGCAGTAAGCCCGACACAGACAGTTCCCCCGATAGCAACAGCAAGTCCGACACCGACAGCAACGGCAAGCCCGACACCGACAGCCACTCCGACAAGAAGACCTGCCACGGAAACAGCTTCCGAGGCATATCAGATGGTTCACGACCTCGGACTTGGCATAAATCTCGGAAACACAATGGAGAGTGTGTCACGTTACAAACTTGGCAGTGTTAATGCCTATGAAACTTGCTGGGGAGCACCGACCACGACTAAGGCAATGATTGACGGTATGAAAAATGCAGGTTTTAAGACGATAAGAATACCTGTGGCATGGTCAAATATGGTTTCAGATGATGGAAATTATACGATAAGTGATGGTTATTTTAACAGAGTTGAAGAAATCATGGGTTATGCCCTCGACAATGATATGTATGTTATAGTAAATATCCACTATGACGGTGGATGGTGGGGACAGTTTGGTGCGTGCAAAAAGGACTCTGCCGGAAATACAGTTGCCGATGAGACAAGGCGTGCCGCTGCATGGAAACGATATGAGAGTTATTGGAAACAGATTTCTGAAAGATTTAAAAAATATTCAGGTCATGTTATTTTTGAGAGTGCAAACGAGGAACTTGGTACAAGATTAAATGATGCACTTAACTCAAACGGTTACGGATTTACAGAAGACATGAGCAGCGATGATATTATTTCAGGAAATCTGACAGAAGATGAAAAATACGCTCTTGTCAATCAGATAAATCAGAAATTTGTCGATATAGTGCGTGCATCAGGCGGAAATAATGCAAACAGATTTCTTCTTATAGCAGGATATGATACCGATATATCAAAAACCTGTGACACAAGATACAAGATGCCGACCGATACTATAGAAAGTCATCTTATGGTTTCAGTTCACTACTATTCACCATATGGTTACTGTGATATAGCAAAACCTTCAAAAGAAGGGTATATTGCATCGTGGGGAAGTAATGATGAGATAAGCACGCTTAAAAGTGACTTTAAGAAAATGAAACTTCAGTTTGTCGATAAAGGTTATCCTGTGATTATAGGTGAATACAATGTCTGCGATACTAAAAATTCCGACGGAACATATACAAGAAAAACAGGCAGGGAAGTGTTTATAAGAAATGTATGCGAATATGCACTTGCAAATGGAATGTGTCCTGTTTTGTGGGATACGGGTATGGGTTACAGCCGTTCACAGTGCAGAATGTCAAATGACATTGATAAGGAATTGTTTGAGGGACTTTATAAGAAAGCTGAGAGTGGAACAGCATATGTGCCTGATGAGACAAAAAATGAATATGTATGGACCGGAAATATAGGGGCGTCAGGCTGGAATGCAGTGGCACCGGTTGCTACTGATGATGACTGGAATCTGCCTGTTAGTTCTGTTGGAGCTGCATATCAGATTAGTGGCATAGACTGGACAAAATTTACAAATCCGTATCTTGAGATAAAGATAAATTCGCTTGCAACGGGCAGCGGCGGTAGTGTAGACTACAAAGTGGCTAATAAAGTAAATGAAGATAATCAATACTATAAATATATAAATGGCTCTGATGTAAAGGCAAGTGGAACATTTAAGCTGAGTACGGGAGAAACATTAAAGATTGATTTGTCAAAAGACGGTCTTTCGGGTTATGATAATATATATATTGGCATGGTTGGTAAAGGTTCTAACGCAGTAGCTTTTAATGCCAATGTCACTATTACAATAAAAGACAGCAGCAATTAAATAAGGTATTTGAGCAAAAGCAGATATTCTTGCAAAATTATATATGGAATTTTGTCTGGCGTATTGCCCTTAACCTGAGATTTTTAGGATATTTTTTGCGGCAGGCTGTCTGAAAATGAGGTGAAATAAATTTGAAGATGATATTACCTAAAAATGTTTCATATATTATTAGTAAACTTGAACAGGCAGGATTTGAAGCCTATGCGGTAGGCGGCTGTGTGAGGGACACTCTGCTTGACAGAAAACCGCAGGACTGGGATATTACGACCTCCGCAAAACCTTTACAGATAAAGGAGCTTTTTAAAAAGACTATCGACACGGGGATACAGCATGGCACGGTCACTGTCATGCTTGACCATGTCGGTTATGAGGTGACAACTTACAGGATAGACGGTGAATATGAGGATAACAGGCATCCTAAAAAAGTAGAGTTTACAGACAATCTCAAACTTGACCTTGAAAGACGCGATTTTACGATAAATGCCATGGCTTATAACGATAATAGAGGGCTTGTCGACGAATTTGGGGGTATTAAAGACCTCAAAGATGGTATAATAAGATGTGTTGGTGATGCGGGTCAGAGATTTGACGAGGACGCACTCAGGATGTTAAGGGCAGTGAGGTTTGCAGGACAGCTTGGTTTTGCCATCGAGGAAAAGACAAGAGAAGCTATCGTTGAGAGAGCAGACCATCTTAAAAATATAAGTGCCGAGAGGATAAGAGTTGAACTTACGAAACTGCTTGTTTCTAAAGAAGCAGGGCGGATAAGGGATGCATATAAAACAGGCATGACAAAATATTTTCTGCCTGAACTTGATGCTGCGATGCAAACTGAACAGAAAAATCCGCATCATATCTACACGGTCGGAGAACACAGCATATGCGGTATAGAGCTTATGAACTGTTTCTTTGGGATTACTTCTGATGAAAAGATTTATGATAAGATACCTGAGAATGTACTTGAAACGGCAAAAAAACTTGCCGCTAAAATGGATAAAAAACAGCAGACGGTTTTGTGCATGACGATGCTTCTTCACGATATAGCAAAACCAGCAGTCATGACAGTCGATGAAAAAGGAATCGGTCACTTTATCGGTCATCCGGCACAGAGTGAGAAAATGGCAAAGAAGATAATGAGAAGGCTTACTTTTGACAATGACTCTATATCAAAAGCGTGCAGGCTCATAAGATTTCATGATTACCGTATGGAAGATAAGAGCAGGGCTTTCAGGCGTGCCGTGTCAAAGATAGGTGCTGACATTATGGATATGCTTTTTCTTGTTGAGTATGCCGATGTTCTGGCACAGAGCGATATGCAGCGTGATGAAAAACTTGCAAAGATAGACGCAGGTGTTAAGAGATTTGAATATATTATGGCAAATGCACAGCCTTTGTCGATAAAAGACCTTGCGGTGACAGGTTCAGACCTTATAGCCGCCGGAGTAAAACCGGGACCAAAGATGGGAGAGATACTTAAGGCAATGCTCGACAAGGTACTTGATGAACCTGAACTGAACACGAAAGATGGTCTGTTAAACTATCTTAAATGTGAGAACGGCAATAAAAATGTTGAGGAGAACGAAGATTTATAGTAAAATAACTGTAAATGTGTTTAGCACCTGTTACATTGTAAGGGATAATGATAACTTATGATGTGGCATAAGTATTAAGTTAGTTTCACTACTTCTATTTATTTTGGAGCAAAGATAAATAGTATTATAAATAAATTGCTCGGAAATGGGGATTATTATGGATTTAAATGTAAGGCTTGCGAAGATGACAAAAGCTATGAAGACACAGCTTTTTATCGACAATCTTACAACGATATTTAACCCACAGGCTCTTTTTAGTGATGGTACGGCACAGTATCGTATTCCGCCTGAACCAAAAGCAAATGAGAGTGTAAAGCTCAGATTCAGAACCGGCAGGGAAAATATTGACAGAGTGGTTCTTGTTGTGTGTACTGATACGCGCATCGAGATGAAGAAAGTATATAATGACAGACTGTTTGATTATTATGAGAGTATGGTCGAACTTTCTGACAAGATGATAGATTATTATTTTGAGGTGACGAGCGGAACGGTCACTGTCTATTACAACAGCGTAGGTGTGTGCAGCGGAGTTGAGCCGTATTATAATTTTACGATAACACCATCATTTCACACTCCTGACTGGGCAAAGGGTGCAATATTTTATCAGATATATGTTGACCGTTTTTATAACGGTGACAGGTCAAATGATGTTGAAAAAGATGAGTATGTCTATATAGGTGAGGGTACAGACAAGGTTACTGACTGGTTTAAGTATCCGGCAGCAATGGGGGTAAGGGAATTTTACGGCGGAGATATAGCAGGAGTATGGCAGAAACTTGATTATCTGCAGGAACTTGGTGTAGATGCGATATATTTTAATCCGATTTTTGTATCACCGTCAAATCACAAATATGATATTCAGGATTATGATTATATAGATCCTCATTTCGGAAAGATAGTTAAAGATGAGGGTGAAGTGCTTCACAGGGACGAAAATGGAAATCTCATGTGTGACGGTACTTACCCAAACAAATATGCAACAAAATATGTGTGCAGGGTTACAGACAAAGAAAACCTTGAGGCGAGCAACCGTTTTTTTGCTGAGTTTGTCGAGGAAGTTCACAAAAGGGGCATGAAAGTTATTCTCGACGGAGTTTTCAATCACTGTGGTTCTTTCAATAAATGGCTTGACAGAGAGTGCATTTATGAGGATGCCGAGGGTTATGAAAAAGGAGCTTATATATCCGCAGACAGTCCTTACAGGACTTTCTTCAGGTTTAATGAAGATATGTGGCCGTACAATTATCACTATGATGGCTGGTGGGGACACGATACACTACCTAAGTTAAATTATGAAGATTCACCGCTTTTATTTGACTATATCATGCATATAGCGAGAAAATGGGTTTCACCGCCGTACAATGTTGACGGCTGGAGACTTGATGTGGCGGCAGATCTTGGTCAGTCACAGGAGTACAATCACTATTTCTGGAAAGAGTTTAGAAGAAATGTCAAGGAAGCAAATCCTGAAGCTATCGTTCTTGCAGAGCATTATGGTGATCCGACAAGCTGGCTTCAAGGTGACCAGTGGGATACCGTTATGAACTACGATGCGTTTATGGAACCTATCACATGGTTTTTGACAGGTGTAGAAAAGCACAGTGATGAGTACAGGGAAGATCTTCTTGGTAATGCTGATGCGTTTTTCGGTTCTATGCGAAATTATATGACAAGATTTAATACACAGTCGCTTCAGGTTGCCATGAATGAACTTTCAAATCACGATCATTCAAGATTTATGACGAGAACAAATCACAAAGTCGGAAGAACGGCAAGTGTAGGACCTCAGGCGGCAGATGAGGGCATAGATAAGGCTCTTTTCAGGCTTGGTGTCATGATACAGATGACATGGCCGGGAGCACCGACTATATATTATGGCGATGAGGCAGGACTTTGCGGTTGGACTGACCCGGATAACAGAAGAACTTATCCATGGGGCAGAGAGGACAATGAACTTATAGAGTTCCACAGACAGCTTATAAGGATACACAAGGATTATCAGGTGTTTAAGACCGGCTCGATAATGTTCTTAAAAGGTCAGTATAAACTTATAGGTTATGGACGATTTGATGAAAATGATAAGATAGTTGTTATGATAAACAGCAGCGATGAGGTTCGTGAAGCTGACATACCGGTATGGCGAATGGGAATTATACAGGAGACACGAATGGCAAGACTGATGCTTAGTGACAGGGAAGGTTATTCAGATGAAGCAAAGGTATATCCGGTCGTAAATGGACTTATCCATGTTGAATGTCCTCCGATGTCGGGAATGATAATAAAAGATATAGAAAGCATGGGATAGATGAGATATGGGAAAGATAAGAGACTGGATGCACGGCAGTGGAAGAAAAACCGTCATAGCAGTTGTGACAGTTATTGCGGCTGCAATAGTCATACATTATTTTGTGGTGGAAAGGCATGGCAAATGGGGACTTGAGAGTGCCTACAGTGCAGGCGTCAATGAAACGGTATCACCAAAGCCACAGAAAGATTATTATGTCGGCGGCAGCAGTATAGGCGGAGTTGACAAAAATACGAAAATATCTACGGGTGATACCATAAAAAAGACTGATGAGTAGAGAGTGTGCGGTAGTTTCTCACAATAATTATATTGTATTGCTGCCGCAAAATAGGATAGCAATAACTACACAGCAAAAAAGTTGTCCGTTATTTATATATTTTCATTGCTTTTATAATTATAATTATAATATAATGTGATGAAAGGATTAAAAATATATAGCAATGTATGTTTACATACAAATTGCTTGACACAACAAACACTGACAATAACATTGGAGGTGTTTGCGGGGTTATAAAAATACCCCGGACGGAATAAAGTGCCGGATGTAAAAACGGCGGAACGGAGGAAAAAATGTACAGTTTAATTCCAGTGGTATGTGCACAGGATATCACAGCACTTGTTCGTGCACTGCCTGGTTCTGTAGCCCAGGGTCTTATCTGGGGAATTATGGCGATAGGAGTGTTTTTAACATTTAAAATACTTGATTTTGCCGATCTTACGGTTGATGGTACTATGGCAACCGGTGGTGTTGTTACGGTAATGCTTATATTGAAAGGATGGAATCCGCTTGCAGCAGTTGCAGTTGCATTTGTTGCGGGTATGCTTGCCGGACTTATAACGGGTATCTTACATACGGTACTCGGTATTCCGGATATTTTGGCAGGTATTCTTACACAGCTTTCATTATATTCGATAAATCTGAACATATCTGAAGGAAAAGCAAATCAGGCTGTAAATGTAGATATGTATAAACTCGTTGTTTCAGGCAGAGACAATCCTGCCGCGATAGTTACGGTCGTTATCATACTTTTGGTCGTTATCGCACTTATGTACTGGTTCTTTGGAACAGAGCTTGGTTTCACTATCAGGGCAACAGGATGCAATCCAAATATGTCAAGGGCACAGGGAATCAACACAAATGTTGCAAAGGTACTTGCACTTGTATTTTCAAATGGTCTTGTTGGATTTGCAGGCGGACTTCTCTCACAGTATCAGGGTAACTTCGATGTAAACATGGGCAGGGGTTCTATCGTTATCGGACTTGCTTCTGTTATCATCGGTGAGGTACTTGGAGAAGCTATATTCGGAAAGAAACTCAATTTCAGCGGAAGACTTGCATTTGTTGCTGTCGGAAGTATAATTTACTACATAGTTATCCAGTTTGTATTGTGGCTCGGTCTTCCTACAATAGATATGAAGATGTTCTCAGCTATGGTAGTTGCGATATTCCTTGCAGTTCCTTACCTCAGGGGAAAGGCTAAAAATTCATACAGAAAAGCCGCAAAAGGAGGTGCCGGAAAATGTTAGAGTTAAACAATGTGTATAAAACATTTAATCTTGGTACTATAAACGAAAAGAAGGCATTAAATGGTGTTAATTTAAAACTTGAGGATGGAGATTTTGTTACCGTTATCGGTGGAAACGGAGCAGGAAAATCTACCACTCTAAATGCTGTTGCAGGTGTATGGCCTATAGATTCGGGAAGTATTATTATTGACGGAGTTGATATGACAGGTCTTTCAGAGCATAAGAGAGCACCTTATCTTGGCAGGGTATTCCAGGATCCGATGAACGGGACAGCGGCGACAATGGAAATTATAGAAAATCTTGCTCTTGCGGCAAGAAGAGGACAGCGCAGAGGTCTTAAGTGGGGCGTTACTAAGTCTGAGAAGAAAAAATACAGAGAAATGCTTGCAAAACTTGATCTTGGTCTTGAAGATAGAATGACATCAAAAGTCGGACTTCTTTCGGGCGGTCAGAGACAGGCACTTACACTTCTTATGGCAACGATTAAAAAGCCTAAGCTTCTTCTTTTAGATGAGCATACGGCGGCACTCGATCCAAAGACCGCAGCAAAAGTGCTGGAATTATCAGATAAGATTATCGCTGACAATCATCTTACTGCTATGATGGTAACACATAATATGAGAGATGCGATAATACACGGAAACCGCCTTATTATGATGAATGAAGGAAAGGTTATTCTTGATATAAAAGGCGAGGAGAAGAAAAAACTTACTGTCGAAGATCTTCTTCAGAAATTTGAGGAAGTGAGCGGTGAGGAGTTTTCAAATGACAAGGCGTTGTTAGGATAGGTTTCAACAGAGGGATGTCACTAAAGAGTGACACCCTCTTAATAATATACATAAAAGTTTTATATTTACATAATTAAAAAAGGAAATGAGGAAAAAATGGGTCAGACTATTGCAAATGTATTTTATAAGCAAAGAGCAGACTTCTTAGAAGAACAAAAAGAAAGAGACAAAAGGCTTAAATTTCCGGATGATGTTGAAGAAATCAGAGATATTCCATATCTTAAAGATGGATTAAAAGCACACCATCTTGATGTCTACAAGTCTAAAATTATAACACCGGAGCAGGAGCATAGAAAGCTTCCAGTCATAATAAATGTACATGGAGGTGGACTTATTCTTGGAAATAAGGAGTTTAACAGATATTTTTGTGCCAAACTGTGTAAACTCGGATATATTGTATTCAGTGTGGAATACAGACTTGTGCCTGACTGTATGTTTTATGACCAGTGTGAAGATTTGTCAAGAGCATTAGATTTTATAAACGATAATCTTTCAAATTATAATGGAGATGCAGAAAGGATATTTGCAGCAGGAGACAGTGGAGGGGCGTGTCTGCTCACATACACTGCTGCGATGATGAAATGTGCCGGTATGGCAAATGGGGCAAAAGTAAAACCGGCTCAAATAGACATAAAGGCAATGGGACTTATAAGTGGAATGTTTTATACAAATAAATTTGATAAATTAGGATTGTTTCTTCCGAAATATCTTTATGGAAAAGATTATAAAAAGAGTGCATTTGCTAAGTATGTAAATCCGGAAAATAAAGAGCTGCTTAAAGCCTTGCCGCCATGTTTTCTTGTATCAAGCAGAGGTGACAATCTTAGAAAATATACACTCAATTTTTATAAAGCACTGAAACCGGTAAATACAAAAAGTGAATTGTTATATTTTAAAAAAGATAAAAAACTAACACACGCATTCAGTGTTTTTGAACCTGATTTGGCGGAAAGTTATGAAACGATGAAAAGAATGTCGGATTATTTTGCACGAATCATTGTATAGTTTGAGGATAAAATTGAAAACTAATTATTTGTTGTTCTTATAGAGTGAATAAAATTTAACATTGATTTTGCAATTATCCGAACAGTTATAATATACGGAGGTAAAGCTGTTATGGATTATAATGAAAATGAATTTAAAGAAAAAGCAAACAGAAAAGCAAGGCGTATATGGTTTGTTTTTGCGATACTTCTTTCAGCAAATTATGGTTCGGATGTATCTAAAGGATTAAATACCGCATCATATTATTTTGTATTTCTGGCACTTTGCTGGATTCCGATAATAGCTGGCGAGATATTGCTTAGAAAAAAAGGCTGGGAAACGGATTTGTATAAATATGACCTTGTTGTCGGATATGGGATTTTTTATACTTTTGTCATAAGTACGACTGAGTCACCTATAGCATTTACATATGTATTGCCGGTGACAAGTCTTTTGGTATTGTATAAGAACCGTAAATTTATGATATATTGTGGAATTGTCAATTCTATAATAATCATTATAAGTTCTGTATATCATGTAATGGGTGGTTACAATTCGGCAGCAGATATGAAAAATTACCAGCTTGAATTTTCAGCTACAGTGCTTTGTTATATATGTTATGTCATGTCGATACATCATCTTAACGAATCAGATGGTGCAATGACAAACAGTATAAAGGCTGACCTTAAACGAGTTATAACTACTGTAGAGAAAGTTAAAAAGGCAAGTAACTCTATTATGAGCGGGGTTTCCGTTGTAAGAGAGATTTCAGTTGAAAATACACATAGTGCAGGTGTTGTTGCCGATGGAATGGTTACATTGACAGATAATAACACAAAGCTTGAAAATACAACCGATTCATCGGTGGAAATGACAACTGACATAAGTTCGCAGGTAGAACGCGTGGCAGAAATGATAGAGCAGATGGTCAGCCTGACAGCAGAGTCAACAGAACACGCAAAGACAAGTTCGACAGATCTTGAGAGTCTTGTGGAGACTACTCATGCTATGACAGATCTGGCATCTGATATGGGACAGATTCTTGAAAATTTCAGGGAAGAGTTTGAAAGAGTTAAGGCTGAAACAGGCAAAATTGAAGAAATAACTGAACAGACAACATTGCTTGCATTAAACGCTTCTATAGAAGCAGCAAGAGCAGGTGAAGCAGGAAGAGGTTTTGGAGTAGTTGCACAGCAGATAAGTTCATTAAGTACAGAAACACAGTCATCATCAGGAATGATAGAGGATGCACTTATAAGGCTTCAGGAAACATCAGACAAGATGACGGCTTCTATGGAGGAGACGATAAATCTTGTTCAGGAAACATACAAGAAAGTTACAAAGACCGGGAAAAATGTTGGCAAGATAAATAATGATTCAAAACAGCTTGAAAGTCATATTCAGGAAATTGATATTGCAATGAAAGAGGTTGAAAACTCAAATCATCAGCTTGTGGATAACATGGATAGTGTATCCGGAATTGTTTCCGATATGACGGGATGTATATCATATTCAAACGAGATGAGCAGCCGTATGCTTAGTAAATATGAAGAGTCCATGACAAATATTAATGATATTGAAAAAACAGTTGAAGCTCTTATGTGTGAACTTGGTATTGGTGGTTTTATGGGAGTTGAAGATATTATGCCGGGAATGAAAGTCCAGATAACGATGGATGGTGCATCGGCAGAAGTATATCATGGTGAAGTTGAAAAGCAGAAAGACGACAGGATAGAAGTAAATCTTCCTAAATTAAATAGCGATTTGGCAAAGGATAGATTATGCAGGATGCAGATTACGGTTGGAAATGTATTATATATATGGAAAGATGCGAAAGTTGTTTCGTCAGCTTCACAAAATTCACATTTATTTGAGATACTCGTGACATCAAGACCGAAGATAAAGAACCGCAGAAAGTATCCTCGTATGGATATAAGCAATAAGTGTAAGATATTTGTTGAAGAGACCGGAAAAGAGATTGATGGACAACTTGACAATATAAGTGCAAATGGTTTTGCATTGCTCACGAAAGAGTCTTATTTTAAGGAAAACAAAGGAGCAAAGATTAAGATAACCATAGAAGATTTTGATCTTCCAAAGCATAATGTTCTCGAAGGTAAAGTCATCAGGTGCTCTGAGAATGAAGGTGTGTTCATAGTGGGATGCCAGATGCCGGAGGACGACAATGAAATAAGAGAATATGTTAATAACAGTATTTAAGCAATATGCCAAAAACTCTCAGAATCTTTTGGTTCGTGATAGTTTTTGGCATATTGTTATTTTATTCTAAGATGAAGTAGACAAAAGCTGCATTGCAATGGATAGCAGGTTTCATAATATAAGAAATGCAATATCTGACTGTTACGATGCAGGATAGATACTGACAAGATTTATTGTTCTCTTAGTTGATGGTGAAGAACTTTATCTTTATACATTTCTTCGTCAGCAGCTTTTATAAAGTCATCAAGTGAAATCTCCGGAGTAGGAATCCCGGTTATTATGCCGATACTTGCACTTACATCATAAGGATGGTTATGCATTTTATTATAAATATTGATATTTTGATGAATTTTATCCCAAAAATCATTGGCATCAAGACCATCGGCGAGGGGACCTGCCATGACAAATTCATCACCGCCAAATCTTGCACAAGTCTCATCCTGAAAGCTTGAATTTATAAGTATGTTTCCTATTGCAGAGATAGCAATATCACCATCTGAATGACCATATGTGTCATTTATCTTTTTTAATCCGTTCAAATCAACAGAGATTGCGATAAAATGTTTTTCTTCATTTATGCACCGGTTAAAATCAGGCAAAACTTTTTGATAAAAACCGCGTCTGTTTAAAAGACCGGTAAGAGGATCATGTATATATTTATTTTCAAGACTGGATATAATATTTTGCTGTCTCTGGTGTACTTTCATGGTTTCAAGTGCAGTACTTACATTCATAAGAAACTGGTAGAGCTGTTCCATATTCATTTTGTCAGGTTCATACACTAAAGCCGCATATCCAATCGTATGATCCAGTACATGCAATGGAAGAAATAGTATATTATCTTCCTCTTCAAGCACGGATTCAATATTTGGCAGAAGATTTGAAGTTTCAAAGTCAGTCATTCCCTGCCATATGGTATCGTGTTTTGATAATACAACATCCATATGATTTGAATATCCGAAATGAAGTGATGCATTATCGTCCAAAATGTCGGACAATTCTTCATCTTCTGTCAGGAAATTATCAACAACGCAAAGCCAGAAACGATGGCTGAAAAAATTTTTTGCATACCGTGTTAGTTTGTCAAACATACCTTGAAATGAGGTGTTGTCGTTAAGGTCGGCAGTCATGTTTATCTGGTCTTTATTAAATTGAATCTGAGCGTCATACCTGTTGTTTAGGTTATATGAAAGGTTATTGTATTTTTTAATGCTGTCATAATGACATCCGCATGAACCGCCTATTATAACATTGGAATTTATATAGTTGGCGGCAGGAACTTCCTTATGATTAAAAATATCATTTAAAATATCAAATGCTTTTATAACTGCATTTTCATAATCATGCTGTGCGGTAGTGATAGCAGGATAGTGCTCGATAGCCTGTATCAGACCATCAAATCCGGTAATGGCTATTTCCTGTGGAAGGTCATATCCTGCATTGATAAGTGAATTGTATGCCGTGATAGCCATCGTATCATTGGCACAAGCTATTGCCTGTGGCATCGGAAGCTCACTGTTTATAAAATCTTTTATGACTTTTTTGGTAGGAATACTCCAAAATCCACCATATCCTATACGTTCTTCCTCAATAGGAATATTATGTTCTTTAAGAACTTTTTTATAAATGTCGATGCGTTCATCTGAATAGGCGTTTCCCTTTATACCGGCAATAAAATTGATGCAGGTATAATGGTGATCTTCTATAAGATGACATAATATTTTTTCAAGTGCAGTCTTATAATCAAAATTTATATTGTAGCAGCCCTCAATATAGTGGTCTATTGAAATTACCGGTATATTATTAAGTTTTGCGTGACGAATAAGATCATCACGGACGGCAGGACATTTTATCGTTTCCGGCAATATTATCATGGCATCTATGAGTTTATAATTTATAAGGCTGAATATACAACTCTCACCTATATCGTGTTTACCCTGTGAAGCTGCTCTGTACAAATCACTAAAGGAACGGAAAAATAGTATTTTGTAGTTGTTTTTTTTGGCATATTCAGTAAAATAATTCATATAGTATTTGATGGAGTCTGAATCAATTGCAGCACAACAGACAGCTATAATGCGATTTTTAATACTTAACATTTTTCACGACCTTTCCTAAATAAAATAATATGATGCAATGAAGCAATCCGTGGTGTCCGTTTTGGGACAAAGCACATTTTGTCCATGACATCATAATATCAGTTATATAAAAATAATTTGCCGATTTACATTCTTTTATTATAATAAAAAAAAGAAAGAACTGCAACAATATATTTGGAATTATTTTCGTTGTGGGTAACAGTTCAGCCATAAAAAGATAATTGGCAATACAATGAGCTTGTTCATTGTATTGTTAAGTACCTTTTTATGGTAGAATAGCCTTTCATTTATTATATGAGATAAACATAAGCTGCAAAGCAGCGACTGACAGCTCGCTGGCAGTTTTATGAATGTAATAAATGAAAGGCTGAACTGTTACCGCTGTGGATGATTTGATGCAGCGAATAATATATGAGTTTTTATTTAACAGTTAAAATGAAACGAACATATGTGCTTGAAAACATAAATATTTGGTGTTAAGATAAAAGAAATATTTATGTTGCAATGTTGATAAGATGATTTAGAAATGAGGTTTTTATGGCAAAACATGAGGAAGTTAAGAAGTATATAAAGATAAGAAAGGCATCTGAGCATAATCTTAAAGGTATTGATATTGATATTCCAAGGGATGAGTTTGTGGTTCTTACGGGACTTAGCGGTTCGGGAAAGTCATCTCTTGCATTTGATACAATCTATGCGGAGGGACAGAGAAGATATATGGAGTCTCTGTCTTCTTATGCCAGACAGTTTTTGGGGCTTATGGAAAAACCTGATGTCGAGAAGATAGAAGGACTTCCGCCGGCTATTTCTATTGATCAGAAGTCTACAAACAGAAATCCGCGTTCGACTGTAGGTACTGTTACGGAGATTTATGATTACTTCAGACTTCTCTATGCGAGAGTTGGAATATCACATTGTCCTAAGTGTGGAAAAGAGATAAAGAGACAGACGGTAGACCAGATATGTGATGAGATTATGAAGCTTGAAAAAGGCACGAGATTACAGCTCCTTGCACCTGTTGTCAGAGGTAGAAAGGGTGAACATATCAAAGTTTTGGAAAGTGCCAGAAAGAGCGGTTATGTAAGAGTTGTCGTTGACGGTCACATCTATGAACTGTCAGAGGATATAAAGTTAGAGAAAAATAAAAAGCATGATATAGAGATAATGGTTGACAGGCTTGTTGTAAGAGAGGGAATAGAAAAGAGACTTACCGATTCTATTGAAAATGTTATGAGACTTTCTGACGGGCTTCTTATAGTAGATATTCCGGGTAAAGAACAGATTAGATTCAGCCAGAGTTTTTCGTGTGCTGACTGTGGTGTGAGCATTGATGAGATAGAGCCGAGGACATTCTCTTTTAACAATCCTTTTGGTGCGTGTGAGGTATGCCACGGTATCGGTTATAAGATGGAGTTTGCCGAGGAACTTATGATACCTGATCCTTCGTTGAGTATCACAGATGGGGCACTTGTCGTAAACGGATGGCAGTCTGTTACAAACAAGACAAGCTATGCCAGATGTGTCCTTGATGCACTTGCTAAGGAGTATGGTTTTGATCTTGATACCCCTTATCAGGACCTTCCTGAAAATATCAGGCATATGCTTATGCACGGAACGGATGGCAGGAGTGTACAGGTACACTACAGAGGTCAGCGTGGCGTTGGTGTCTATGATGTTGTTTTTGAGGGAATTATCAAAAATGTCGAGAGAAGATACAGGGAGACAGCGTCAGAGAGCACCAAGAAAGAGTATGAGAGTTTTATGAGAATAACACCTTGTAAGGCTTGTAAAGGAAAAAGACTCCGCCCGGAAGCACTTGCAGTAACAGTTGGGGACAAAAATATCGCCCAGATAACTGAACTTTCAATAATAGAACTTAAAAATTACCTTGATAACCTTGAACTTACAAAAAATCAGTTAAATATAGGCAGGGTTGTACTTAAAGAGATAAAAGCAAGAGTTGGATTTCTCGTTGAGGTAGGTCTTGAGTATCTCTCACTTTCAAGATACACGGCGAGTCTTTCAGGTGGTGAAGCACAGCGTATCAGACTTGCAACGCAGATAGGTTCGGGGCTTGTAGGAGTTGCCTATATACTTGATGAGCCGAGCATAGGACTTCACCAGAGGGACAATGATAAGCTGCTCGGTGCGTTGATGAAGTTAAAAGACCTCGGAAATACACTTATCGTTGTAGAACATGACGAAGATACGATGCTTGCGGCTGACTATATAGTAGACATAGGACCTGGAGCCGGTTCACATGGCGGCAAAGTGATTGCGACTGGAACGGCAAAAGACATCATGGCTTGCAAGGAGTCGATAACAGGTGATTATTTAAGCGGCAGAAAAAAGATACCTGTTCCTGAGGTGAGAAAAGAGCCTACAGGCTGGATAAAGGTAAAAGGTGCAAAAGAAAATAATCTCAAAAATATAAATGTAGAGTTTCCGACGGGAGTTATGACCTGTGTTACGGGAGTTTCAGGTTCGGGAAAAAGTTCGCTTGTAAATGAGATACTTTACAAGTATATGGCAAAACAGTTGAATAGGGCGAGAACTATACCGGGACTTTGCAATAGTGTTGAGGGTCTTGAACAGCTTGACAAGGTTATCAATATAGACCAGTCTCCGATAGGAAGAACACCACGCTCAAATCCTGCAACTTATACAGGGGTATTTGATATGATAAGAGATTTGTTTGCCGCAACACCTGATGCAAAAGCGAAAGGATATAAAAAAGGCCGTTTCAGCTTCAATGTAAAGGGAGGAAGATGTGAAAACTGCCACGGTGATGGAATTATAAAGATAGAGATGAACTTTCTGCCGGATGTATATGTTCCTTGCGAGGTATGCGGCGGAAAGAGATACAACAGGGAAACGCTCGATGTAAAATATAAAGGCAAGAGCATATATGATGTGCTGGACATGACAGTGGAAGAAGCACTCACATTCTTTGAAGCAGTACCGACTATCAGAAGAAAGATAGAAACACTTTATGAAGTGGGACTTTCATATATAAAACTCGGTCAGCCGTCAACAACGCTTTCAGGTGGTGAAGCACAAAGAATCAAACTTGCCACAGAACTTAGCAGGAGAAGTACGGGAAAAACGGTATATGTACTTGATGAGCCGACAACAGGACTTCATTTTGCAGATGTGCACAAACTCGTTGACATATTGAGGAGACTTACAGAGAATGGCAATACCGTTATTGTGATAGAGCATAATCTTGATGTTATAAAAACAGCAGATTATATAATTGACTTAGGTCCTGAGGGAGGAGCAAAAGGTGGAACAGTCATAGCAAAGGGCACACCTGAAAAGGTGGCAAAAAGCAAGAAGTCTTATACAGGGGCATTTATAAAGAAGATGCTTGAGAGGTGATTGCGAATATCAGCTTACCTGACAGATTATGATGGTTTTGCAAATGCTTAGTGGGAGATAAAAAGTGGAGAGGAGATATGCTTATGGATAAGAAAAATGACAACTCATTTTTTGCCATGCTGTCGAGGATGAAATATATTGAAAGATGGGCATTGATGCGTAATTCGCTTAGGGAGAATGTCAGTGAACATTCTCTCGAAACAGCGATGGTTGCTCATGCTCTAGCCATTATAGGAAATTGCAGGCTCGGTATGGACTATGATATTGAGCATATAGCGTTGCTTGCAATGTATCATGACTGTACGGAGATTATTACCGGAGATATGCCGACACCAGTTAAATATTACAACACTGAAATAAAAGATGCCTATAAGGAGATTGAGGTAAATGCGGCGAAAAATCTTCTTTCAAGACTTCCTGAGGATATGGCTTTGGAGTATGAAAAATATCTTTTGCCAAAAGAGGATGCATCAGTTATGAGACTTATAAAAGCGGCAGATAAAATATCGGCTCTTATCAAGTGCATAGAGGAAGAAAAAACAGGAAACAGAGAGTTTAATCATGCGAGAGAGTCAACTTTTAAGGCGATAAGAGAATTAGAGTGCAAAGAAGCTGAGATATTCTGTGAGGAGTTTGTGCCGGAGTATGAAAAGACGCTGGATGAGTTGAACTGAGAATGAGTATTTCCACACTTCCAGTGCGTAGAATACTAAGCGGTAGGAAAAGTAAAGGTGATTGACGATTATATTTGAGTCAATTATAATATATCTGATTATGTGAACTAATAATGTACTCTCGGTATCTTCTCAAAACGAGTCATTTCGGCTGCATTTCCGATATACTGTTTCCATTTTCTCGTCGTACACACCGTGTACGCACTGCGAAAATGTCATTGTATATCAATAATCCATCTCGAAATTCTTCGTTCAGAAGATTCCGAGAGTACATTACTTTTAGGCACTGTGCCTTTAGTTTCATCTATTATAACATTTAGTTATGTCAAAAAAACCACATTAAATTTAATTATTGTTGCACTAAAAATTCGATTGTTTGAATGACATAATTTTACTTCTGCTCCATCATTCTGCTCCACGCTCTCGCATCAAGTTTTTCCTCGTAAGCATCTGCTGCCGCATCATATTCTTCTTCGTCATCTATGTCTTCCATCTCAAAATCATCATTTCCGAGGTCTTTTAGTCTAAACACATAATATTCCGTGACATTTTCCACATCCCCTGGGATTGCGGCACAATATGTCTTTCCGTCAACTTCATAAATTTCATCTATATAAAAATCTCTGTCAACTCCATCTTCATCCGTAAGTGTCACCATCGTTTCCTCATAATCATAATTACTGTTTTTTGCCATAAAAATCCTCATTTCTGCACACATTTTTTGTATAGCAAGTTTGTGCCAGGTGTACGCAGACACAAATCTTATATGTGAAAAATTTTATTTTTCACACTATATTCCTTAAAACTTAATAATTGTTTTTTACATTATAACAGGTATATATCATGATGCAAAGGTTAAAATCAAACATTAACACATCAATATGTGAAAAACAGTAACAGTCCGGTCATAAAAATATAATCGGTAATATCTGAGCTTGCTCATTGTATTGCTGATTATATTTTTATGGTAAAATAGCCTTTCATTTCTGAAATGAGTAAACATAAGCTGCGTAGCAGCGACTGACAGTTTGCTGGCAGGTTTATGATTGTAATAAATGGAAGGCTGAACTGTTACGAAAAACATATTTACATAGCCTCCGATTACATATGCTCAGAACTAGGTTCAATTATTTTGAACTTTTATTTCAACATTTGCAATTATTTTCTCCTTTAATTTCTTTTATTGTCTTATTTCTCTTGAACTTTTTTTGAACCAGTGATATTATGATATAAAGTTCAAAGTCAGACACCTACTATAAGATAAAAAGTGTTTGCAGAAATGAGGTTTTTTATGAATAAAACAGAAAGCGTCGCGGCACGCCTTAAATATATTATGAATCAGCGTGGTTTAAAACAGGTTGATGTCCTCAACCTCGCCAGACCATATTGTGAAAAATATAATGTCAAGCTTGCCAAAAATTATTTAAGCCAATATTGCAGCGGAAAAAATGAGCCCGGAAAAGATATATTAAATGTGTTAAGTCTTGCCCTTGATGTTAATCCGGCATGGCTGCAGGGATTTGATGTTCCACAGGAGTTTTCAGGTGCAGAAAGCAGCATAAAAGAGGATATTTCAAAAAATCGCTACAATCGTACCGGAGATGATAACTCCGGCAAAAAAACAGATACCACTCAGGCATCTGCGACAGATTTTAAAAATAATAACTCAGCGGATATTTGTAAAAACAATAAAACATCAGATAATAATACAAATAACAACTCACGAAATAATTTTAACAGTGATAACCCGTCAGACAATTCTGAGAAAGGATATGCAAAAATGAAAACTTTAAAAAAATCTTCAAAACTTGATAATGTACTTTATGATGTAAGAGGTCCCGTTCTTGATGAGGCTAACCGAATGGAAGCCGAGGGTTCAAAAATCCTTAAACTTAATATCGGAAACCCTGCTCCTTTTGGATTTGAAGCCCCGGAAGAAGTTCTTATAGATATGCGTCACGAACTTGAATATTCACAGGGATATTCTGATTCAAAGGGTATTTATACGGCAAGAAAAGCGATTATGCAATATGCACAGCTTAAAAATATTCCTAATGTGACTATAAATGACATATATACCGGAAACGGTGTAAGTGAACTTATCAATCTCTGTATGCAGGCACTCCTCAACAACGGAGATGAAATTCTTATTCCGTCACCTGATTACCCTCTCTGGACAGCTACCGCAACACTTGCCGGCGGTAAAGCTGTTCACTATATATGTGATGAACAATCTGAATGGTATCCTGATATTGAAGATATGCGAAACAAGATTACAGATAAGACAAAAGCTATCGTTATCATCAACCCTAACAATCCTACAGGTGCCCTATATCCTAAAGAAATTCTTGAACAGATTGTTGAACTTGCAAGAGAACATCAGCTTATGATTTTCTCAGACGAAATCTATGACAGACTTGTCATGGACGGTGAAAAACATATTTCAATAGCATCACTTGCCCCTGACCTTTTCTGCATAACTTTCAGCGGTCTTTCAAAATCACATATGATTGCAGGCTTTAGAATCGGCTGGATGATATTAAGCGGTCGAAAAGATATTGCAAAAGACTATATCGAGGGATTGAATATGCTTTCTAATATGCGACTCTGCTCAAATGTTCCTGCACAGTCAATTGTTCAGACTGCACTTGGCGGATACCAGAGCGTTGAAACTTATATCCAGCCGGGCGGAAGAATTTTTGAACAGAGAGATTTTATCTACAAGGCTTTAAACGATATTCCGGGAGTATCTGCCGTGAAACCTAAAGCAGCATTTTATATTTTCCCTAAACTCGACATTAAAAAGTTCAATATTTTAAATGATGAGAAATTTGCTATTGATTTTCTCCGTGAAAAGAAAGTCCTTATCGTTCCCGGAAGCGGATTTAACTGGGAAAGTCCTAACCACTTCCGTGTTGTTTATCTTCCACAGCTTTCAGTTCTTGAAAAGTCTATGGAGGGACTCAAGGATTTTCTTTCTCATTACAGACAGTAAACCATACAAAATCAACATTAAAATAAAAATCGTAACCCACTCCGATACTGCTCATAACACGATTAATTGCTGCTGCAACATATCAGAAAAAGCTTATATCCCTAACAGCGTTTTGCTCTGGCATCACGCTGCAGTACAAACATTTTCCTATACATCAAAAAAGTCCCCGGCTTATTGCTCTACGCAATAAGCCGGGGACTTCCTTGATATTTCATTAGATTTTAAACCTCTTAACATTTTCATTCAGTTTAACCGCTATCTCATCAAGCATATTTGCATTCTGTGATACATCTTCCATTATTGAACCTACCTCGCTTGCTGAAGCAGATGTTTCTTCTGCACTTGCTGCATTTTCTTCTGCTATTGCTGAAAGACTCTGCACAACATCAACAACTCCGGCTCTTGCCTCATCAAGTTTTCTTGTCTTGTCTGTAATTTTTTCAACACTTTCTATAGACTCTGCAATTCCTTTTTCAACATTTTTAAATGCTTTCTCAGTCTGAGACACATTTTCACTCTGCTGATTCATTACCTCTTTTACTTCATCCATAGTCTGTACACTCTCTTGAGCATCATTTACAAGTTCACTAATAACTTCCGTAATCTGCGTTGTGGCATCTGCCGACTGCTCTGCAAGTTTTTGTATCTGATTTGCGACAACTGCAAATCCTCTGCCCTGCTCGCCTGCTCTTGCTGCCTCAATGCTTGCGTTAAGTGAGAGAAGTGTAGTTTCTTCTGCTATTTCCGAAATCATATCCGTCGCAACTTTGATCTTTGCAGCCGATTCATTTGTTTTCTGTGTCTGCTCCCCTATAATATGAATAGCTTCCATTGTCTTTTGATTGATTTTTTCAAGTTCAGCAAGAATACTCATTGCATTTTCGCTTGCCTTATGCATATCTGCCGCATTATCTCCAAGCTGCTCGACTTCAGTTGACGCCTGCTCTATCATTTTTCCCATAACAATAACATTTTCCGTAGCGGACTGGGTTTCCTGTGCCTGTGATGACGCTCCGTCTGCTATACCGGTGATAGCTGTCTCCACCTGTCCGGCAGCTGTTGATGACTCATTTGCACTATTCTTCAATGCCTCGGCAGCCTCACCTAAACTTTCACTATATGCACGGATTTCCGCCATAACTTTTACTATAATATTCTTCAATTCGGTAATCGACCTCAACATCACACCGACTTCATCTTTTCTTTTAAGCATTTTTTTATCCGAAGAAACATCTCCACTGAAATCGAGGTTTCCAAGTTTCTCAACGGTGTCCGTTGCACTTATAATCGGTGCAACTATCTTTCTCGTGACAAATATTGCAGCTATAAGGCACAAAACCATTGCAAAAATACTTCCTTTTACAGTCGATGTTGCAATAGAAGTTGTCCCTGATAATGCCTGTTTTTTATTTGCATTTACAACAAGAATAAAGTCCTTGCTTTTACCTACATAAATTCCTGCATATTTTGTTTCACCATTAAAATTATATTGAACCACTTCCGGCTGCGGTCTGTTTTCTGACTTTAATTTTGAAATAACCCCTTTTACAACTGAATTTTCAACAGGTTTTCCTATTTTGTCGGCAGTAGGATGATACAGCATAGTTCCGTCACCATCTACAATATATGTATAACTGTCTTTTACACCTTTTATTTCTATATTTCCAATAACCCTTGAAAGATTTCCGCCTGACATAACCGAATCATAAGATGACATTCTTATCTGATTGTCAATACCCTCACCTGCAACCATCGCTACATCTAGCATATAGTTTGATGTAAGTTCTGATATGTTTGATGATGATTTAGGTATAACCGTCCATAGATTAAGTACCACGGTAAGCACTACCGCTGCCGCTACAAGCAGCAATATCTTTGCTTTTAAAGAGTGCAAAAAGCCTATCCTTTCTGTATCTGCCGTTTCACTTTTATTTTTCACATTCCTTTGAATATCCATATTTTTCCTCCATTTTCTCCGTTTTTATTTTATAAAATTCATGCCACCTATCGTATAAGCAATCTTATATAGACCACAATGTTAATTATATAGTAATTTTATCCTAAAACATACTAAATTTTGACTCACACTTCTGCCTGCTATATAAGCTTGACACTTTCCTCAATATCACCCGACATCATTTGCAAACTCTGGCTCTGTGCAGAAATTTCTTCTGTTGTTGCTGCTATAGCCGCTACTTTCTCGTTTATACTTTCAATGTCATTTACGAGATTTTTAATAAGTTCAATACAAAGCTGCATCTTCGGCAATGTCTCATCTGCCTTATTATTATTCTGAATGATAAGTGTTTTAGTCTCATCTGCAAGTTTGCCAATCTGCCCCGCAACAACCGCAAATCCTCTGCCCGATTCGCCTGCCCTCGCCGCTTCTATTGAAGCATTTAACGATAACATATTTGTCTGACCGGCTATTCCCGTAATATTCTCAGATGTAGACTTAAACACATCGATAAATTCTGATATTACACTGAGTGAATCAGTAAGCTCGTTACATCTTTCAGATATTTCAGAAACCATCTTTGAAATATCTGTCGCTTCGCCCGCAGATGTATCGTTTGCCTTTGATAATTCAGCAATTCCACTGCCTAAACTTTCAAATTGCTTTACGATTTCTGCTATCATTTCGTCCTTTTTTATCTGATTTTCTTTTTCAGTTTCACGAAGCTTTGAAGTCTCATCCCTCTCATTCTCTACAACACTCTTTATGTAATAAATACAATTTTCTTTTCGATTGATGCCATTGTAAATAGCCTTAACCATCTCTTTACAACTGTCATAACCACAGCATCCGCAGTCAATACATTGCTGCTCGCTCGTAATTTTATTCATATCTCTAAAGATTTCGTTCTGCTGTGCTGCCGACGGTGTATTAACATCTATCTTTCTGTCTGTATAATTTCTGACAAAGTCATTGAGGCTAAGATTTTCAAACTGCCTGCATAATGCCTTGTATCTTTCCTGTGGGCTCGCATTTTCAGTCCATGACGATATTTTTTGAACTTTAAATCGAGATTTCTTCGCCTCTTTCTTTGCAATTTTTCTCTGTCTTGACATTTCAGCATACACTTTCTGCCCATCAATCCCTGACTGCGTACCTGTTCCAAACAGACAGCCGTTTGCACAGTTGAGTATATCTATCATTATAGGACTATCCGATGACGGTTTATACTCATCCAAAAATCTATATGCTTCATGTTCACCTTCAACCTGTCTGACAGACACATCCTCACCAAGGAACCATTTTACATTTTCCTTTAAGCCGCCCGGCATAGGATACATACTTCCAAGACCATATGCAAGTTCGTCATTGTATTCCCTCGCTGTTTTGTATGCATCACCTATATAATCCATAAAATTGTTAAATGTCACATTGTATGAAATGAGCTGCTCACAATTTTTATCGTTTATCTCTGATTTTTTAGCAATACAAGGTGATAAAAATGCTATCTTTTCCGTGATGTGTTCATATTTTTTCAAATACTTTGCCATGCACATGACCGGACTGTAAACAGGCATCATATATTCTATAAGTTCTTTTCTATACTTTTCTATATAATTTACAACTGCCGGACATGGACTTGAAATCATACCTTTCTTTCCTGTTTTTTCAAAATATTTAAGATACCCCCATGTGCAAATGTCAGCACCAAAACTTACACTGTAAATGTGTGACACACCGAGTTCCTTTAGATAACCGAGTATCCTTTTATACTGTGCCGGATAATTTGCTATAAATGCAGGAGCGATAACAACAGTTATCTTTTGACCATTTTTAACAGCATCAAAAAATTCTTTTGTATCATCCGTATATTCCCTTGCATTATGAGTACATACATCTATGCACTCTCCACAATCTATGCAGGCATCCAAAACAACATTTACCTTGTCATTCTCTACCGCACTGTTTGATGGAAAAACCGGGCAATTTCTAATACATTTGTTGCACCCTGTACATAATTCATTTGTATTTATAAAACTCACACCTATCCACCTTCTTTGCTTAAATCTTATATATGTATTTTACCCTATTTTTTTTCTCATATCAACAAAATATGACAATTTTTACAGTAAATAATAACAGTTCAGCCAAAAAAAGATAAGTCAATAATACACGAGCTTGCTCGATGTATTATTGGCTTGTTTTTTTGAGCTGAACTGTTACCTTAATTTTATATTTTTAATTAAACAGAGTTTTTACCTATATAATATACGCATATTATAATATTTTACACATTTTTGTATATGCCAAGCATTTCACTTCATAAAACCCGACATCATACAGACACCTTTTGCCCCGGCAGCTATACAGCTGCTCATATTTTCCTTAGATATTCCACCTATGGCATAGACATCTATGTCAACGCTTTCGCATACTTCCTTAAGAAAACCAAGCCCTCTCGGTGCAAGCCCTTTCTTGCAGTCTGTGACAAATACATGACCTGCTGTTATGTAGGATGCTCCAAGTTCCTCAGCCATCTTCGCCTGTTCTACTGAATGTGTCGAGACACCTATCACCTCAAAACAGTTTTTCTCTCTTTCTGTCATTTTCTCAAGAATATGAAGCGGAAGATGTATCTTTTTCACCCCGAGTTCGATTGCTTCCTTATAAAAATAATGAAGCACACATGACACTCCTGCATTTTCGCATATCTCAAGGACTTTAACGGCAAGCTCCCTGTATGTAACGGGTGGAAGATCCTTTTCACGAAGTATGATAAAGGCAGGCTGCTTTTTTGCAGCCTCCTCTATCTTTTCAAGAAACGGAGTAAATGAGGACATTTCTTCCCTTTTTTTTATGAAGTTCATCTTGTCTGTGGTTTCTGCATATGCTTTTGCAAATTTTGTATTTGTGTCTAATTCGCCTGCAGTTTCTGCATATGCTTTCACGAGCCTGCGGTTTGTCACACAAACAACGTTTGTGTTATAAACAACGTTTGTGTTATAAACAATGTTTGTGTTATAAACAATGTTCTTTCTATCCAACATACACATAATCATTGAGGACTGGCTGCAATCCCTCATCCTCCATATCTCCATACATCTCATCAAAACTTCTTGCGTCAGAAATTTCAAACTGCTCATCGCCTGCATCTGCATCGTCCTCGCCTGCATATTTGCTCTCATGGTCGCCTATGCCGGTTGATACTCCCGCCGAAACCTTTGTTGCGGCAATTTTTACTATTCCGTCCCTAAAATGCTTCTGCTCTCTTGATGAAACCGTTATTCCAATATACGGCAGGAATATCCTGTATGCACAAAGCACCTGACAAAGCTCTTTTTCGTGCACATCAAGTGGATTTATCTTATCATTATTGATGATAGGACGAAGTCTCGGACATGAAAGTGAATACTCAACATGAGGATATTTTCTCTGAAGATAATAAACATGAAGTGCACTTGCAAGTGCATCCTTTCTAAAATCTGAAAGACCTAAAAGTGCTGAGAAACCTACACCTCTCATGCCTCCCATGATGGCACGCTCCTGTGCTTCAAACCTGTAAGGAAATACTCTTTTATGTCCCATAAGATGAAGTGTCTCGTATTTATCTGAATTGTATGTCTCCTGGAACACCGTTATATAATCGGCACCGCACTCGTGAAGATACTTGTACTCATCACTGTTTACCGGGTAAATCTCAAGACCTACATTTCTAAAATACTTTGTGGCAAGTTTACACGCTTCACCTATGTATTTAACATCACTTGCACTTCTGCTCTCACCCGTGAGCATAAGTATTTCCTCGATGCCTGAGTCGGCGATGACTTTCATCTCATGCTCTATCTCATCAGCATTGAGTTTCTTTCTGTTAATGTCATTGTAGCAGTTAAAACCACAATAAACACAATAATTCTCACAATAGTTAGCAATATAGAGAGGTGTAAACAAATACACCGTATTTCCAAAATGTTTACTCGTCTCAATCTTTGCCCTCTGTGCCATCTCTTCAAGAAACGGAGCGGCGGCAGGTGACAAAAGAGCCTTGAAATCCTCAACATTGCAAGTCTCACTGTTAAGTGCCCTACGCACATCAACAGCAGTATATTTATCATAATCATATGAATTCATCTGAGAGAGAACCTTATCCATAACATCAGAATTTATCTGCTCCATTCCCTCCATATACTCCATATGATTAGTACGGCAGGATGGGTCAGTCTCTAACTTGTGCTTATGCTCTAAAGCCTTTTCTGACAATTTATCAGAATCTACAAAAAATTGATTTTCAGCCATTTTTCTTCCTCTTTTCCTATATGATGTACTCTCATATTCAATCTAAATTGAAAAAACTATCTTAACTATATTTTACTATGCCGTAACATATAATATAAGCCAATTAAATCCGTAAAGCGGATTGCTCATGAATGCAGTCGTTTTGCGATCTGCGTTCAATATCTTACAAGATTTCATTCGATCAATCCCTCAAAAATCCCGTAAGCGGATCAGAGGCCTGTGCACCTCTCTCAAGCACTCGTCCAAGTCCCGCAAGATATGCATTTCTTCCTGCTTCGATAGCTGACTTAAATGCACCTGCCATCGCCGGAATATCACCAGCCGTCGCAATAGCCGTGTTTGCCATGATAGCGGCGGCTCCCATCTCCATAGCTTCACAAGCCTGTGAAGGTTTTCCGATACCTGCATCAACGATTACCGGAAGATCTGACTCGTCAATTATTATCTGGATAAATTCTTTTGTCGCAAGACCTTTGTTTGAACCTATTGGTGATGCAAGCGGCATGATAGCGGCGGCTCCCGCATTTGCAAGATCTCTCGCTGTATAAAGGTCAGGGTACATATAAGGAAGCACCGTAAATCCCTCTTTTGCAAGAATTTCCGTAGCCTTTACCGTCTCGGCATTGTCAGGAAGAAGATATTTGCTGTCTTTCATTATCTCAATCTTTACGAAATCACCGCAGCCGAGTTCTCTTGACATTCTTGCTATTCTGACTGCTTCTTTTGCATCCCTTGCACCTGATGTATTAGGAAGAAGTGTTACACCCTCCGGAATATAGTCGAGAATATTTTCACTTTTCTTTGTATTTGTTCTTCTTACCGCAAGTGTGATTATCTGTGCACCTGCATTTTCAACAGCCGCTTTGATAAGCTCCATTGAATATTTTCCTGAACCTAAAATAAATCTTGATGAAAATTCTTTTCCACCTAATGTAAATGTATCTTTTGACATACCACTGCCACCTCCAACAAAACTTACTATTTCTACAACATCATTATCTTTTAAAATATAATTTGAATAGTCACTTTTATCAATTATCTTTTCGTTACACTCAACTGCAATGTGCGTAACCTTATAATCATTGTCATCAAGGTATTTCTGAATAGTCATACCTGCCGCATTTTCGTCTTTTCCATTAATATGTACCATATATCGCTCTCCTTTAAAATTAGTATTGTCTGAGGACAAGTTATCTTGCCTTGCGAATTTAATAACTAGAGAACAAAGTGGGCAAACCTGCTTATATTTCATTTTTTCTAAATCTTTGATGGTTTTGCAACACTTTGCGTGCCAGATGCGTGTTGCACGTTTTTTGCAACTAATTACTTTACGCATCTGTGCACATCCGCGGAGCTTTTTTTATTATATATGACTTTGTCATATATAATAAAAAAAGCCACACAAAGAAATACACCCGCGGTGGTGTACCCCTTCATGTGACTTAAATATAATGCCATCCACACTAATGTGAATTGCAACTTAAATCTCACTCTGCCGTATATATTAACCCATTTCTAGTGTGAATGTCAAGTGTAGATTTGATTCTTATCTGACTTTTAGTAACAGTTCAACCCTAAAAATATAATCGGTAATATTTAGGCTTGCTCATTGTATTGCTGATTATATTTTTAATTTTCTTTATGGATAAGTGACACAAGCGTTTTTATAAGCATCTTTATATCTATCGGCTTTGTCAAATGTGCATTCATTCCAGCCTGCATTGTTCTTTTCATGTCCTCATCAAATGCATCTGCCGTCATCGCTATTATAGGGATGCTTTTTGCTCTCTCATGCGATGAATTTCTGATTATCTTTGTCGCCTGCATCCCATCAATTTTAGGCATTCTGACATCCATAAGTATAACATCATATCTGCCCTCAGCTGATTTTAAATACATATCTACTACTTCCTGACCGTCTTTTGCACGCTCTACATTCATTCCATGTGCTTTCAATATTTCCATTGCAACGGCAGCATTTATATCATTATCCTCTGCTAATAATACATTTTTATCCTTTAAAATACTTTCGTCCGGCTTTACTGCTGAATTTCTTTTTGCTTCATCAATACTATGAACTTCCCTGTCAAAGTCTATCGTAAATGTTGTGCCTTTCATGGGTTCACTCTCACATTCTATAGTTCCACCCATTATCTCAACAAGATTTTTTACAATCGTAAGTCCAAGTCCGGTTCCCTCAACTTTATTTGTAAATTCATTATATTCCTGTTCAAACGGCATAAACATCTTTTTCTGAAATTCTTTGCTCATCCCACAACCATAATCTCTTATTACACAATGAATATGAACAAGTTTTTCATCTATGTCCTCTACCTCCATTATCCAATCGACATAGGAACCGCTGTTTGAAAACTTCAACGCATTATTTATGATATTTACATATATCTGCTTTGTCCTAAGCGGATCTATCTTGATAAGAAAAGATCTGTACTTGCTGAAATCTGCCCTAAGTTCAACATTGTATTTTTTTGCATTTGCCTCTAACATTTTCTTTATTGAACCAACAAAATCCATGCTCTCGACATATTCTTCTTTTAATTCAATCTTATTCTGCTCAATCTTGTTCATATCCAGAATGTCGTTTATTATCTGCAGCAGAAAATTGCCGGAATCAATTATCTGGTCTATGCACTCATCTTTTTTCTTTATCTCCGTGCTCGACCGTCCTATAGCCGCCATGCCGAGTATAGCATTCATAGGTGTTCTTATCTCATGACTCATTCTCGATAAAAAGTCAGTTTTTGCACGGCTTGCTTTTATTGCCTCATCACTCTTTTGCTGTATCTGCTCAATAAATTTCTTTTTGCTGTTTATGTAGATTAATATTCCGATAACTGCAAATACAAGTATAAATGAAACAAATGAAAGTATATCTATATAAGAGTACAGCTTATCATACCACGAAAGGTCAGACCATTTATATGCTGTATCTTTATCTATAATATTTTTTCTTTCTTCTGATGTTATGTACTGTATTCCCTTGTTTAAAGCTGATTCTAATATGGAATTGTTGTTTATCGCAAGACCAAACGGCAATGATATATTATCAAATTCTCTTATATCAAGCTTCCTGTATCTCGGATTTTGAATGATAAACTTCGCATTGTATGTACTGGTCGCAAATGCATCCACCTCACCGTCATTTACCCCATTACAGGCATCTTCTATCGTGTCATACTCAACAATATTGTATTTTGTTTTGTTTTTCAGACAATCTGATATATATTTATATTTTTTTACAACCGCAATTCGCGCATTATCATTAAGTGTTCCATAACTGCTCTTTGTTATATAATTTATATCTGAGTCAAACAGACTCTTTGTTTTATAATACATCAGGTCATCAACATAGACTGGCAGTACAATATCAGTTTTCGTACTATTGAACATATCATAGGGATCTTTCGTATTTATCGCAAAATACCTAAACTTTATTCCGAGCTTTTCGCCCAGCTTATCCATAAGGTCTACTGCTATCCCTTTATATTTATGACTCTTTTTGTCATAATAACTTATAGGCTTATAGTCATCATATACTGCAACATTTAATGTATTGTTTTTTCTGAGATAATTTTCTTCGTACTTTCCAAGAGGTGTGTTTATTCTGTCCGGATAATATTTTACATTAAGAGCATTTTCAAATGTCGGCTCGGCAAGCTTAAGCTCCGTAAGTGCTTTATTGACATTTTTATAATATGGATTAGTGTTTTTCATAACAATATAATTATGGGATACACTGAATTTATTTAATATCTTCATATCATCAGTAAGATCCATAACATTGCTTATGACACCGTCCACTTTCTCATCGTCTAAAGCCTGTTTACATTCATTGTAATCATTATAATATACTAAATTTTTATATACATTTATGGATTTTAAATAAGACTTCATCCCAACATAATCAAGAAGCTGTTTTGTTATTGCAATCTTCATCCTGCCTATGCTGCTATAGTCATCATAATACAGGTCACCACGGTTTTTCTTCGTCATTATGGCATGGTAAGTAGTCATTATATCTTCAGTAGTAAAACTCAGTTCACTTGAAGCATTAACCGGCTCCGATGCCGGCATAATAATGTCAATGCTGCCACTTTTAAGAAGTCCCGGCAATTCTTCCCACGATTTTACTTTTATATAACTATAGTCAAAATGAATACTGGAAAATCTGGATATTTCGTCCAGATAATCTACACCATATCCATATTCATCTCCATTTGAATCGTACTCAAAAAATCCGTCAAGCCGGCAAAAACCTACTTTAAGTTTTACTGTAGACAATTCGTCTGCTGACGCAGTATCAGAATCAAAAATGCAGACTGCTGACAGCAATAAGCATATTATACATATATATTTTAATTTAGCCCACATATCCCGCATTTTTAATCAGACCTTTCCCATCAAACTTAAGCTGTAAGTATTTTATTATTTTTTTAATATTTCAATTATCTTTTTCTCAACAATTTCAGCCGTTTTTCTATGAGTCTTAACCGTAGGATGCCAGTTTATGCTGAGTCCGTCAGCTTCATCCTGAAACGGAAGTTCAAGATAATATACATTATCCGTATTATTCTTACTGTTAAAAAGTTCAACCGCTCTTTCTACTGAACCACACAGTCTTTTATCCATCGTACCGAGCATACATAAAATCGGTATTTCAGGATTTTTACTCCTTATCGTACCGAGGAATTTTGTATAACCGTTTACAAATTCTTCGTTTCGTGCTGCATCATTATCCGTGTAACTTGCATCATTTGTTCCAAGATACACCGTGATAATGTCCGGAATAAAATTACTGTTATCCCACTTTTCCCATTTGTCCTCAGGTGTGTGAAGATAATCCCTCTCGCAGCCTGCGTCCGTATATTCGTAAAGCATCGGCACAAGCCAGTCCGCATCTTTAACCTTTGGTGCATCTTCTCCTATGTATGCCGTAATCACACCTTTACCGTTCCATGCAACAACATTTACATCCGCATCAAGATGTGTTGCCGTAAGAAGTGAATATGCTCCCATCGGATTTTCTTTTGAAGTATCATGCTGTGTCTCTTCAACTCCACCCTCATTGCCATATCCGCAGGTAATCGAATCACCTACCATTTCTATCTTAAGCTTTTTAGCCGCAGGAGGTGTCAAAATCTCCTCACTGTCCGTCTCTATCCATTTGATGCCGCAAGCTGCATACTCTGCTTCTGAATATTTTATAAGAGTGACTGTTACCGTTTTTTCTTCATCTGACTCATAAAGTACATACTCAGCTTCGTCTTTGTCAAGACAAAATCTTTTATATGGCTCCTCATCGGCAGCCGCACCATACGATATTTCATTATCCTTTTCTTCCTTAACAAACACGGCAACCCATGCGTAATCTCTCTTTTCATGGGTTGAGGCATCCGATACCAATTCCACCTTTGCTGTCTTTCCCTTAAATCTGAACGATACACTTGAACCGGTATAACCGAGATAACGCACTCCGTCCCTGTATATGGTTCGTCCCGTTATCTTAGTATTGTTCTCATCTGCTGCAAATCTCATAAATTCTCCTCGATTCTATTATCCTCATTTTCAGGCGGATATTCATAATCCGCTCTGCTGCTTTCTTTTAATACTATTATCTGCTTCTGATATTTAATATCATTTATCTATCCTGCCGGAGTTGCTGTCGGTACGGTCTCCGCACTTTTGTTTATATCAAGCCAGCAAGCCTGCCTTAAGGCTATTTCACTGTTTGATACATCCTCTCCTTTAATATTTCCATCAGGCTGTACGCATAATATCTCATTTGACTTTTCGCCTGCTTCTTTAAGCCAGTATGCCGTATCTGCCTGTGGAATCACATTCTTGTATTTTTCAAAATCATCCTTTGACAATTCAAAGAAATATTCAGGAAATTCATTGTCGTCAGCAGATTTTACATAATTTTGAACCTCGACAAGTCCAAGTTCGTTGTCGGAATATTTTTTCAACTGCTTTGTGTTGAGCCAGCGGCGGGCTTTTGACTCATACCAGTCGTTACTTTCCGTTTTCTCCATCGAAAATCTCTTTTTCTTTCCTGCTTTCTCTTTCATCATAAGCACTTTGCCATCAGATGTTTTTTCAAGAATGACCCAGTTTGCAGTTCCAAATATAACCACATCACCGACATTCGCTGCCTGTATAAATTTCTTTTCAAGTTTTGCAGCTCTCTCCTGTGCGTCAAACTTTTTCTCAGCCTTTTTGAAATTTATCAAAGCCGATTTGTCCTTTCCTTTTTTCTCCTTTTTCAATCCTATATAATAATAGCACTTTTTCATATTGCCATTTGCAACCAAAAAGCCATTTGCTTCTTTATAGTTGGCTATGGCAAGTTTGTATCTTTTTTGTGACTGGTGATATATCCCCTTGCACATCGGATACACCGGAGTTTGCCAAAGGAATACTATCAGTGCAGCAAAAACAGCCAGCACAATTCCTCTTCTTTTATATGCTGCCTTAGTTTCAAGTTTTAATATTCCTTTCTGACATTCTTCTATATGCCTGTCACATTCTTCGACCTTGTACTTGAACTTTTTACATCTTTCAAAATTCTCTATGGCATCTACAAAATCGCTTTTAGTCTTTGACTTTTTCTGTCTTTGGCACGATAAATCAAACACCTCAGCAGTTCCGTTCTTTACCGCTTTATCAGCAATCTCAAGACACTTTGCCCTTCTCTCATCGGAATCAAGATATCCTGGGATTTTTCCAAACTTAGCGGCAGCATTGTTCATAGAAATATAAACTCTTTCAAATCTCTCAACGCAGTCTGCAGCTTCCATCACTGAAACCGCTGAATTGTATATTTTTTCTTCTGCAGACAGAACTCTTACTTCTTTTCCTGCCGCTTTTTTTGCCGCATCCCTTGCAGCCTTTATAGCCGCCCTTTTTTCAGCTTTTAGAGTTGCTTTATCTTTTTTATTTTCAAAAGTATCAGCCATTTGCATTTTCCACCTTATTTTTTTTCCTATCAAAGATTTTTCCAACATAGTCCACGGTAGGTCCCATCATTATGACCATACATACAGTCATAATACCAACTTCCCCACCTGCCGCAAATCCTATACATGTTGCCACCAGGTCATAGATAATCCTTACAACCCTGAATGTATTTTTTCCCGTATATTTTTCTATCTTATCACTTATAAGAAATGATACCGCATCATAAGGAGCTGTACCGTGCCCACTCTGCATATATACTGCTGCCGCAACAACAAATATTATAAGTCCCGGTATCAGAAAGCCGACTCGCATACCAAGTGAAAGATGTGACGGTACATGAAAAATATCCTTAAACACCCATGAGAAAAAATCTGCTGAATATCCGACAAGTATCATATTTCCCAGAGTTCCTGTTCCTATAAGTTTTCTCTCAAATATGACAACAAGTACAAGAAGTACCAAATTTGATATAAGCTGATAGTTTCCAAATGTCATGCCGAGTCTGGCTGAAATGCCATAATTCATAGCGGAATACGGGTCCGTCCCCATATCACTTAAAACAAGCATTGCCACGCACATTCCCATAAGGATAACAGCTATTATCATCATAAAAAAACTTTTTGTCCACTCTTTAGTAAATTTAAAATTCATAATTCTATCCTATCCCATTTATTTTTACTCTCAGAAAACATAATATCACAGCAACCACCCATTGTCACGCTATTTCTTTGTGTTACCTCTTTTTATAGTAACAATTCATCCTTGCTTTTTATATCTTATATTGGTCTGCCCAAATACATACTGTTTTGAACTTACCTGTTTTTGTGCCTTGCTATACTTAAAATCACGCTTTTCTCTCTCTGCTATAAGTGTCCTCTTTGCCCTCAACTCCTCTTTCTCCATTTGTACCTTTTCAAAATCTTTATTTTGTATCTCATAAACAAACCTTGAAACATCTGCATCTTTGTTAAATCTCTCTTTAACATAATATATATGAAGATGTTTTTTCGCCCTTGTCATAGCCACATAAAACATTCTTCTCTCTTCTTCCATGTCGGCATCAAGAACCGCTTTTGAGTGCGGTGTCACCCCCTCGTTTGCATCAGGTATGAATACACATTCATATTCAAGTCCCTTTACTCCATGCATTGTCATAAGAAGTACGGCATCCGACTGTTCCTGCCCGTTAGAAAGCATCCTGCTCTTGACTGCCTGTTCTTTAAGTTCTTCCGAGTATGACCTTATATACTCAAACCACTCTTCAAAGTTATCATAGCCTTTTGCCTCCTCCTGAAGCTCATCTAAAAAATCCATCATCTCATCAGCTCTGACACCTTTGTACTCCGCATAGTCTTTTATATAATCGTCATATCCTATCCCGTTTCTTATAAAATTTATCGCCGGATATGGTTTCAGATTTGAGAGCATCTTAAGGTCATACTGAAACTGCTCAAAACGCTCAATCATCCACTCCTTATCTTCATAATATTTTTTGAGTTCCTCTATATCGACAACACTTTCAGTAAATGCTGACCGGTGCACATATCTTTTTGGTCTGTTTATAATACGGAGGAAATCAGCCCTCTCCCTGCTTCCCTGTGCAATTTTTATATATGTAATAATATCTCTGGCTATCCAGTGATCATACATATTGGGTATGCGTTCTTTCATAACAAACGGTATATTAAATTCCATCAGCTTTGAACTCATAGTCCTTGCCTGTGTATTTGTTCTAAAAAGCACCGCCATCTGACTGTACGGTATCCCGCTGTCTTTATATTCAAGTATCTTTGCCCTGATATTTTCACATTCTTCAGATATTTTGTTAAATTCTTTTATCTCTATTTCTTCCCCATACTCATTTTCAGCCGTAAGTTTTTTGGATAGTCTGTTTTCATTCTTTTCAATAAGTTTTGCGGCCCGTTCTACAATAGCACCGCTGCACCTGTAATTTATACCGAGTACATATCTTTTTGAATCTTTATAGTCCTTTAAAAACTGTTTCATTATGTCAGGCTTTGCACCTCTGAAACCATAAATTGACTGGTCATCATCACCTACGATAAAAAGATTGTTTTCAGGTGCGGCAAGCATTTTTACTATATCATATTGAACCTTATTTATGTCCTGAAACTCATCTATGAGAATATAAGGATACTGTTTATGCCACATCTGCCTTATGTCCTCTCTCGCCTTAAGAAGTTCATAACAATAGACCAGCATATCGTCAAAATCTATAAGTTTCCTGCCCTGTAAAGCTTTCTGATAGCCTGTAAATATTCTTCTGAAAGACTCTCCCGGACAGTTTGGCGAATAATAGTGTTGTAATTCTATCATCTCGCCCTTGACTCTGCTTATCTCCCCCTCAATATCATTTAAAAAGTCATTTTCATCCTGTATCTCTATATCTTCTTTATTTATAAGTTCTTTTAATATCTGTCTTTTAGTATCATCACGGATAATATTATCTGCAGTATAATGATACGCATATTTTAATATTGTAAAAAATATAGCATGAAATGTTCCAAAATATACTCTTTTAGAAGCATCACCCATCATGCTCTCATATCTTTTTTTCATCTGGACTGCCGCCGCTTTTGTGAATGTGATAACAAGTATGTTAGTATTTTTTACTCCTTTTTCCTCAACAAGATACCTGACTCGTTCTGTTATAACCCTCGTCTTTCCTGAGCCCGGTGTCCCTATAACAAGACATGGTCCCTTAAAATGTTCTATTGCTTTTTTCTGCTGTTCATTCAAATTCAAAACTGCTACTCCTAACTAACTAATTTAGGCAGGATTTCAAAACATACGAAACCCTGCCTTTTTATTTTGCTTTTCCATATCTTTTCCATAAACCTGTGTCAGACAGATATTCCTAATCCGCCTGATAATGTTAAACTCATCTGTGTCTAAAAATCCATAACCTGTGCAAACATATCCCTTAGATTTCCATATGCCCTGTAGTCTGCACGATCATCACCAACTTTTTCAATGTCATTTAAAAGAAGAAGCTTATCCCCCTGATAATACTTCACCATATAACGACAGAGTGTTGAGTTTATCCCTGCACCTAATACTAATAGTATATCCGCATTCTCAACTATGGTGCTCGCCTTACTTATTTTTCCATTGTCAAGCATCTCTCCAACAAGTGTAAATCCCGGTCTGAGTGGGATACCGCACTTTTCACATACCGGTATGCCTTTTGCGTGCTTTATATAATGTGAGTCATATAATCTTTTACACCTTGGACATACATTCTCATCTACAGAACCGTGAAGCTTTATGACATTGCTGCATCCTACTTTATCATATATAGAATAAACCGAACGCGTAACCACTGCACTGAGCTTACTGCACTGCTGCAATTTATATATACCATAATGGATGGGCGAAGGCTGCGGATCATCAATATTTAAAATAACCTCCTTATAATACTTGTAAAACAGAGGCGCACGTCTCGTGTAAAATGATGAAGATACTATCTCATCATTTGGGTAACCATATTTTTGCTCAACATCATATGCGAGATGCTCAGCATTTACACCGTTAAGTCCCATGTCATATGTAATGTTCATACCCGCAAGCACTACGATATTTCCGCCCTCGCGTATAATGTCTCTCATTTTTTCAAGAACCTGCTCCATAGAACCCTCATTTCTGCACACATTTTTGTGCATAGTGTGAAATACAAAATCTGTGTCAAGTGTGCACAGACACAAATCTTCGGTGCGAAAAACCTATCTTCACACTTTCTCCTTTAATGATACCTAAAATCACTCTCCAAGATATGTGCATATACACTTTACAGCGTTATCAATGCCTGAAAGATCACTTCTGACAACAAGGTCATAGTTGTTTAAATCTGTCCACTTTTCACCTACATGATAATTGTAATAATTGCCTCTTCTCTTATCATTTTTCAAGATGACATCTGCCGCCTTATTTTCCTCGATATCATACTCACTCACGGCACGCTCAATCCTAAATGACATTGCTGCCTTTATGAAAAGATTTACTACATCCTCTCTCTCTTTTAATACATAATCAGCACATCTTCCCACTATAATGCACGGTCCCTCCTCCGCAACCTTTCTGATAACATCAGACTGTGCAAGGAAAATCCTGTCATCAAGCGACAAACCACTGAAACCAAAATCCTGGTTTCCATAGACATTTATACCCATAGCAAGTGAATAAAGCAAACTGTTTGTAGCCTTATCCTCAGCTCTTGCAAATGTTTCCTCAGCAAATCCGCTCTCCTTTGCCGCTCTCGTAATGATTTCATTATCATAAAAAGGAATATCGTAATGTTTAGCAAGCTTTTGTCCTATCTCGCGTCCGCCGCTTCCATACTGTCTGCTTATCGTAATAATCTTATTCATAGGTCATACCCCCTGTTCTGATTCCCAATATAATTGGCTATTTTCCATAAATTATTATATATTCATTATACACTTTTTTTGCTATTTGCACAATGATTTTATTCTCTTTTTATGGCTGAACTGCTTGTGACCTAATATCTAAGCATCCATGAATTTTCAGGTTTTCTTTTTATTTCCTGTTTATTTTCATACATTGCAGCATCTGCTTTCTTAAAAACATCGTCATAACAACTATGTTTTTTACTGTCATAATGCACGATTCCCATAGCTACTGAAGCAAAATAATAATCAGGGTACATTTCATTTATCTGTTCAAACTGCTGTTCAAGATTTCTGCGGCAGTTGTTGAGCTGTTCCATATCTGCATTTTCTATTATTGCAACAAACTCATCACCGCCTATCCTGAATACCGGGCTATGCTTAAATGCGCGGCATATACATCTGCATGAATCTATAATAAGTATATTTCCCTTTTCATGGCCATAATTGTCATTTACATATTTCAGACCATTTATATCAAAAATCGCAACCGCAAAATCAACCTCACTGTTTTTTATAACATCATCAATAATCTCTATGTATTCTTTATATGCAGTAACATTTTTAACTCCCGTAAGCCCATCAACATAAGCTTTTTGATTTGCATAGTTTAATGCATCCTGAAGTTCTAACATCTGCTGTTTTTCGTTTGAAATGTCCTGAACAGCAAATATAACATGCTTTAGCTTTCCATTTTCATCCCTGTCAACTTCTATAAATCTTGCACGACACCAGCCTACCTTTTTCCCCTTATACTCGGTAGATATATATTCATTTTTTCCTATTCGCTCATCAAGAGTTGACAAATCTGTAAATTCAAGCATCATGTTTATATGTTTTTGCACGGCACGCTCTGAATATATTTTTCTCAATGCCGTTGACGCACACTTTGTGCCCCCAACTGCCTCATTAGCCAATGTATAATCTTTTATTCTCTCGTAACTGTCATCATGCATATTAATGTAATACATGAATATGTAAATATTTGCCAATGAACTGACGGTATTGTACTGGCGTTTTTCATGCTCAAGTGCTATCTTTAATTCTGCCTGGGAATATTCAAGCTCGATATTTTTCATAATGACTTCCTGTGCCACCTCATCAACACTAAGATTGCAATATGCACTTATAACACCTATACAGATACCTATCACAAGCATATTTGTCTGAGGCTCCATATTTTGAATAAATGCTCCTAGTATAACAGGCACAGTAAATGATATTAGCACAACATATCTTTTGCCTCTGCCGGACTTTTTTTCAAGATATGCATCTTTTAACAATGCGGCTGTCGAAATCGTAATATAAACCGCAGGTACTATAAAAAGAAATCCATAATATTTTCCTCTCAAAAATTTACCCGCATCATTTATACTGTAAAATCCATCAACAAAACAGGCGATGATTATAATAACCATATTTATGACAGCCGGTATCGCACAATGCAGACAGCTCATCTGATTTGATATGATTGATGACTCCCTAAATATTCCTGAGTATATAAACCACAAAAATATCGTATAATTAAATGCTATAAAGGCACAAGCCCAAACCAGACTTCTTAGTCCTCTGCACATACTGATTATTCCATAATCTGCAAGATTACCTGCTGCAAATGCAGCAACCATGCAAAAACTTGAAAATGTAATCCAGAAATACAATTTCATGAAAATATCTTTTTTCTTCCAGCCATATATTCTTGTAATAATCAGCAACAATGTTGCCACACATATAATATCCGTTTTTGTATATGTCAACATTCCTTTTAATATTTCATGCACTCCATCAGCCTCCCAAAAACACAAAGTATAATCTGATTTGAATAACGATTTCACATATATTTTTTAACAAATACTTATCTATTCATGTACTATGTGGTCAGCAAATAATAAATATTATTCTGCACTATCAAGACTTGGAATCTGCACCTGTATATCACAGTCCATTCCATAGTCAACACCGTCTATCTTAAATCCAAAAATCTCATAAAATTCTTTCCAATATTCGTCTATATCTGCAACTTCGGTAAGATTTTCAGGAGTTATCCCGTTCCAGATTTTCTCAACTTCCTGCTGTACCTCAGATTCCATCTCATAATCATCCATACGGATAAGTCTCTTATCATCAACCGGAACACCTGAAGGATTGCAAAGTCTATCATGCACAAGTCTATACATCTGCTGAATACATTCTTCATGCACATTTTTTTCTTTCATTACTTTTAAAAGTATTGACAGATATAATGGCACGATAGGAATAGCTGCACTTGACTGTGTTACAACAGCCTTGTTTACTGAAACATACGCACTTACTCCGTCAACCTGCTCGTCTATCTCATCGGCAGTCTTATATAAATCTGCTTTCGCCTTTCCGATAGAACCATCAAAATAGATAGGATGTGTAAGTACAGGTCCAATATATGAATATGCAACCGTCACTGCATTGTCTGAGAGCACATCCGCTTCTTTCATGGCATCTATCCATAAACGCCAGTCCTCACCGCCCATTACCTTAACGGTAGCGTTTATTTCGTCCTCTGTCGCAGGCTCAATAGTTACCTCTGAAATCTCATTTGTAGAAAGGTCTATCGTCTTGTTCGTGTATGCTCCGTCAGTTGTCTTTAACACTGAACGGTATGTCACCCCGTCAGGAGCTTTTCTTCTAGGTGCAGCCACACTGTAGATAACCATGTCAACTTTGCCAAAATCTTTTTTTATAAGGTCTATTGTCTCTTTCTTTATATCATCTGAGAACGCATCACCGTTTATCGTCTTTGCATAATGACCGTCTTTTGTGGCAAACTCCTCAAATGCAACGGTATTGTACCATCCGGCTGTTCCCGTTCTTTTCTCTTTTCCTGCTTTGTCAAATATGACACCGATAGTATCTGCATCACATGAATATGTAAGTGCTATTCTGCTCGCAAGTCCATACCCCATTGAAGCACCGATGACAAGAACTTTCTTTGGTCCGTCAGTCTTTGGCATACTGTTTATATAATCAATCTGCTCCCTAACTGCAGCCTTACATCCCTCAGGGTGTGCAGTTGTGCACATAAATCCTCTTACTTTTGGTTCTACTATCATTTTCTTTTTCCTCCATAAAACAATGCATTTAGTTCTCTATAAAACTTTTAACTTATATTTTCTATTCAATATAATATCCTATAAAACCATATAAAATCAAAAAGATGCCGCCAATGCGACACCTTTTGATTTACCGAAAGCGGTTATATACCATTTCGGCGCCCCTGCCAAGGATTGTTTACGCTCGTTTTTTAATCCTTGTGCATTTCTACTTTACTATATTTAAAGTATTATGTCAATCAGCCATTATATCTGCCTGACAACTTTTGCCATGCAGATATATGCTTATGAAAAATTAGTCGTCTAATTCAGTTGTTGTTGAGAATACAAGCTCTCCATCTTCAGACTTTACTGTGTCGTCTGCCGGAGTCTCCTGCTCTGCTGCTGAATTTTCAGCTTCTTTTTCTGCTGATTTGCCATTCTTTTCTTTTGCTTTTTCCTTAGCTTCTTTCTCTGCTGCTTCTATCTTAGCTCTTCTGCGCTCCTCAATCATCTTTTCTGCTGCCTCGTCACAGTCAAGCTTAACTTCACGGTAGCACTTCATACCTGTACCTGCCGGTATAAGTTTACCGAGGATAACATTTTCCTTAAGACCAACGAGTGGGTCAATCTTGCCCTTGATAGCTGCATCAGTAAGAACTTTTGTTGTCTCCTGGAATGATGCTGCTGAAAGGAATGAGTTCGTTGCAAGTGAAGCCTTTGTGATACCGAGCATACACTGCTGTCCTGTAGGAGCTTCTTTTCCTTCCTCTGTAAGTCTCTCGACTTCATCTTCAAATTCAAGTGCATCAACCATTACACCAGGTAAGAATTCTGAATCTCCTGCTGTCTCGATGCGGATTTTCTTAAGCATCTGACGAACTATGACCTCGATATGCTTATCGTTTATCTCAACACCCTGTAAACGGTAAACTCTCTGAACTTCACGGATCATGTAATCCTGAACGGCACGAACACCCTTGATTGCAAGAATGTCATGTGGATTTACACTACCTTCTGTAAGCTCGTCACCTGCTTCGAGGACTTCGCCCTCTGTTACTTTTATACGCGAACCATAAGGGATAAGATATGCTCTCTCATCTTTAAGTTCGTCATTTGTTATAACAACTTCACGCTTCTTCTTTGTATCACGGATAGAAACTCTACCACCAATCTCTGCGATAATTGCAAGTCCTTTTGGCTTACGAGCCTCAAAAAGCTCCTCGACACGAGGAAGACCCTGTGTAATATCATCTCCGGCAACACCACCACTATGGAATGTACGCATAGTAAGCTGTGTACCAGGCTCACCGATAGACTGTGCTGCTATGATACCAACTGCTTCACCGACCTGAACCGGCTCACCTGTTGCAAGGTTGGCACCGTAACACTTAGCACAAACACCGACATGGGATTTACATGTAAGTATTGTACGAATCTTAACCTTTGCTTTTGCTCTGTTTTCAGCAATCTCTTTACGCTGGCATACAAGTGCGGCACGCTTTGGCGTAATCATGTGGTTTGCTTTTACGATAAGCTCTCCATCATCACTGTATATATCTTCGCAGGCAAAACGTCCTGTAATTCTCTCCTGAAGTTCCTCGATTACATCCTTTCCGTCAGTAACCGCTGAAATCTCCATACCTGAAATCTCTTTTCTGTTTGCACAGCAGTCAATCTCACGAATGATAAGATCCTGTGATACATCGACAAGACGACGCGTAAGGTATCCTGAATCGGCTGTACGGAGAGCTGTATCTGACATACCCTTTCTGGCACCATGTGCAGAAATGAAGTATTCCAATACATCAAGTCCCTCACGGAAGTTTGACTTGATAGGAAGCTCGATAGTACGTCCTGATGTATCTGCCATAAGTCCACGCATACCGGCAAGCTGTTTAATCTGTTTGTCAGAACCACGGGCTCCGGAATCCGCCATCATGAAGATGTTGTTGTATGCATCAAGTCCTGTAAGAAGTGCAGTTGTGATTTCATCATCCGCCTGCTGCCAAACCTTGATAACACCCTTGTATCTCTCCTCTTCTGTAAGGAATCCGCGGCGATACTTTCTTGCTATCTGCTCTACAGTCTTTTCAGCTTCTGCAAGAATTGTCTTTTTCTCTGCCGGCACTGTCATGTCGGAAATAGAAACCGTCATGGCTGCACGGGTTGAATATTTATAACCGATTGCCTTAATGGCATCCATTGTCTCTGCTGTACCTGTTGCACCATGTGCGTTGATACATTTTTCAAGAATCTGCTTAAGCTGTTTCTTTCCTACATGGAAATCAACCTCAAGTTTAAGGAAATTGTCAGGGTTTGTTCTGTCTACAAATCCCATATCCTGTGGAAGAATTTCATTGAAGATAAATCTTCCGAGTGTTGAGCAAATAATCCTTGACTCTGTCTCGCCATCGGCATTGATGCCTGTTCTGCGGACATTTATTCTCTCATGGAGGCATATCTCATGGTTTTCATACGCCGTGATAGCTTCCTCCATTGATTTGTAAAATCTATAATATCTCTCCGGATGCTTATCTGCATCAGGGTCATCAATATAGTCAGGCTTTGTTCTTGAAAGCTCCGGACGCTCCTGTGTGAGATAGTAGATACCAAGTACCATATCCTGTGAAGGAACAGCAACCACTCCACCGTCTGACGGCTTCAGCAGGTTGTTTGGTGATAACAAAAGGAAACGGCACTCTGCCTGTGCTTCAACGGAAAGCGGAAGATGGACAGCCATCTGGTCACCATCGAAATCGGCATTGAACGCTGTACATACAAGTGGATGAAGCTTGATAGCCTTACCTTCTACAAGGATAGGCTCGAATGCCTGAATACCAAGTCTATGAAGCGTAGGGGCACGGTTAAGCATAACCGGATGCTCGCGGATAACTTCTTCAAGTACATCCCAAACCTCTGTCTGAAGTTTTTCTACCATCTTCTTAGCCTGTTTGATGTTGTGTGCTGTCTCATTGGCAACAAGTTCTTTCATAACGAACGGTTTGAAAAGCTCGATAGCCATTTCTTTTGGAAGACCACACTGGTAAATCTTAAGTTCAGGTCCTACTACGATAACTGAACGTCCTGAATAGTCAACACGCTTACCGAGAAGGTTCTGACGGAAACGACCCTGCTTACCTTTAAGCATATCTGAAAGTGATTTGAGAGGTCTGTTTCCCGGACCTGTAACAGGACGACCACGACGACCATTGTCAATAAGAGCATCTACTGCTTCCTGAAGCATTCTCTTTTCGTTTCTGACAATAATGTCAGGTGCTCCAAGTTCAAGAAGTCTCTTAAGACGGTTGTTTCTATTTATAATACGACGATATAAGTCGTTCATATCTGATGTTGCAAAACGTCCACCGTCAAGCTGAACCATAGGACGAAGATCAGGAGGGATTACAGGGATAACTGTAAGTATCATCCATTCAGGCTTATTTCCTGACTCCCTAAATGACTCTATAACTTCGAGTCTCTTAATAATTCTTGCACGCTTCTGACCTGATGCATTTTCAAGTTCAGTTTTGAGTGTCACAGATTCTTCCTCAAGATCAATGTTCATAAGAAGTTCCATGATAGACTCAGCACCCATTCCTGCACGGAATGAATTGCCATATTTTGCCTTTGCTTCCTGATACTCAGCTTCAGATAAAATCTGTTTCTGCTGGATTCCTATATCAGGTGTTGTCTCTAATACGATGTAAGAAGCAAAGTATAATACTCTCTCAAGGTTCTTAGGCGATACATCAAGGATAAGTCCCATACGGCTTGGAATACCCTTGAAATACCAGATATGTGATACCGGTGCTGCAAGTTCAATGTGTCCCATACGCTCACGACGAACGCTTGACTTTGTAACTTCTACACCACACTTATCACAAACTACACCCTTATAACGGATCTTCTTATACTTACCACAATGACACTCCCAGTCCTTGCTTGGTCCGAAGATCTTTTCACAGAAAAGACCATCTTTTTCCGGTTTTAAGGTTCTATAATTTATTGTCTCAGGCTTCTTAACCTCGCCCCTAGACCATTCTCTGATCTTTTCCGGCGAAGCAAGACCAATCTTAATAGCATCATAAGTGATGTGCTTTTCTGCTTTATTAGTCTCTGACATAGTAACCTCCTTAGTCATCAAATACTGATTCTGTATCAATCATAGTTGCACCAAATGCATCTTCAAGCTCGTCAGGTGTTCCCTCGATATAGCCTGCTGATGCATATGACTCACCGTTGTCAAATGCGTCATATGTCTCATCATCATCAGTAAGTGATTTGATTGAATCGTTTTCAGATTCGTCAACATCCTCACCAAGTTTTACTTCATTGCCATTCTCATCAAGAACAGTAACATCAAGTGCAAGTGCCTGTAATTCTTTAAGAAGAACCTTAAATGACTCCGGAATACCAGGCTCTGAAATATTGTCACCCTTGATAATAGCTTCATAAGTCTTAACACGACCGATAACATCATCGGATTTAACGGTAAGAATTTCCTGAAGTGTGTGTGCAGCACCATATGCCTCAAGTGCCCAAACCTCCATCTCACCGAAACGCTGTCCACCGAACTGAGCCTTACCACCGAGTGGCTGCTGTGTTACTAATGAGTAAGGACCTGTTGAACGTGCATGGATCTTATCATCAACAAGATGATGGAGTTTGAGGTAGTGCATGAAACCGATTGTAACAGCACCGTCAAAATACTCACCCGTACGACCATCACGAAGACGAACTTTTCCGTCTCTGTTAATTGGAACGCCTCTCCACTGAGCACGATAAGCTTCATTTTCAACAAGATATTCCATAACATCAGGTGCAAGAATATCTTTATATTTATCTTCAAAAGGAACAACTTCCTTTAAGCGTGCGATTTCCTGCTCGTCGCCATCTTCCTCTGCCTTTGCAAGCTGCTCGGCGAGTTCTTCCTGATTGAGCGGTGTATTTGCATAATCATTTGCAAGTTCAAGAGTATCCATAATATCTTTCTCGTTCGCGCCGTCAAATACAGGGGTTGATACATTAAAGCCAAGAACTTTCGCTGCAAGACTTAAATGAATTTCAAGGACCTGACCGATGTTCATTCGAGAAGGCACACCCAACGGGTTAAGCACGATGTCAAGCGGACGACCGTTTGGAAGGAATGGCATATCTTCAACAGGGAGAACTCTTGAAACGACACCCTTGTTACCATGACGACCGGCCATTTTATCTCCGACCTGAATCTTACGCTTCTGTGCAATATATATACGAACTGACTGATTTACTCCCGGTGGAAGCTCATCGCCGTTTTCTCTTGTAAATACTTTGGCATCAACGATAATACCAAACTCTCCATGAGGAACTTTAAGAGATGTATCTCTTACCTCACGTGCTTTTTCTCCGAAGATTGCACGAAGAAGTCTTTCCTCGGCTGTAAGCTCTGTCTCTCCCTTAGGAGTAACTTTACCTACAAGGATATCTCCGGCACGAACCTCAGCACCGATACGGATGATTCCACGCTCATCAAGATTTTTAAGGGCATCATCACCTACGCCCGGTACATCACGTGTGATTTCCTCGGCACCAAGTTTTGTATCTCTTGCCTCTGCCTCATACTCATTTATATGAACTGATGTATAAACATCTTCTTTTACAAGTCTTTCACTAAGAAGTACGGCATCCTCGTAGTTGTAACCTTCCCATGTCATGAAACCGATAAGCGGGTTCTTACCAAGTGCGATCTCACCGCCGCAGGTAGAAGGTCCGTCTGCGATAACCTGTCCTTTCTTAATTTCATCACCTTTTCTTACGATAGGCTTCTGGTTCATACTTGTTCCCTGGTTGCTTCGCTGGAACTTAGAAAGCTTATATCTGTGAACATTTCCTGTTGCAGGCTTGATGATAATCTCATTTGATGCTGAGCGCTCAACAATACCGTCTTCCTCTGCAACTACACAGTTTCCTGAATCGACTGCTGCTTTCATCTCCATACCCGTACCAACAGCAGGTGCCTCAGTAATAAGAAGCGGAACTGCCTGACGCTGCATGTTTGAACCCATCAATGCTCTGTTGGCATCATCGTTCTGTAGGAACGGAATCATTGCCGTAGCTACTGAGAATACCATCTTAGGAGATACATCCATGAGGTCTATCTTGCTCTTTGCAAACTCTGATGTCTCTTCACGGAAACGACCTGAAACATTGTTTCTCACGAAATGTCCGTCAGTATCAAGCTCCTCGTTAGCCTGTGCAACGATATATTTATCTTCTTCGTCTGCTGAGAGATATACAACCTCGTCAGTAACGACAGGATTTGCCGGGTCAGTTTTATCAAGTTTACGATAAGGTGCCTCGATAAATCCATACTCATTTATTCTCGCATAAGATGCAAGCGAGTTGATAAGACCGATGTTTGGTCCTTCAGGTGTTTCTACAGGACACATACGGCCATAATGTGTATAATGAACATCTCGAACCTCGAATCCGGCTCTGTCTCGTGAAAGACCACCAGGTCCTAATGCCGATAATCTTCTCTTGTGAGTAAGCTCACTAAGAGGATTGTTCTGATCCATGAACTGTGACAACTGTGAACTTCCGAAGAACTCCTTAACTGCCGCAGTTACAGGTTTGATATTTATAAGTGACTGTGCAGTGATGCTGTTGATGTCCTGTGTAGACATTCTCTCACGCACAACTCTCTCCATTCTTGAAAGTCCAATACGATACTGGTTCTGTAAAAGCTCTCCGACCGCACGGATACGACGGTTTCCTAAGTGGTCAATATCATCATCCGTTCCAACACCATATTCAAGATGCATATTGTAGTTGATAGATGCAAAAATATCTTCCTTCGTGATATGCTTAGGAACAAGTTCAGAAATATTATATCTGATAAGTTCCTTAATCTCTTCAATATCGTCGTTCTCGTCAAGAATCTGCTTTAAGAGAGGATAATAAACACTCTCATGTACCTCAACCTCAGCCGGGTCAACATCAGGCAGATATGCCTTAAGGTCAACCATAAGGTTAGAAAGTACCTTTGTAACTTTTTCTTCTTTTTCAACCATTACATAAGGAACTGCTGCGTTCTGAAGCTCAGTTGCAAGTTCTTCAGTAATAGTTGTTCCTGCTTCATATACTTCACCAGTTGCAGGGCTCACAGCATCCTCTGCAAGCTTGCAGCCTGTAATACGGTTTTTGAAATGAAGTTTCTTATTAAACTTATATCTTCCGACCTTTGCAAGATCATATCTCTTAGGATCAAAGAACATACCATTTAATAAGTTTTCAGCACTGTCTACTGACAATGGCTCGCCCGGACGAAGTTTCTTGTATAACTCAAGAAGACCGTCCTGATAATTCTCGGTAGTATCTTTCTCAATACTTGCAAGAATCTTTTGCTCATCACCGAAAAGGTCCTTAATCTGTTCATTGCTTCCAAGACCCATAGCTCTAAGGAATACAGTAATAGGAACCTTTCTGTTTCTATCTACACGAACATAAAATACATCATTGGAGTCAGTCTCGTATTCCAGCCATGCACCACGATTTGGAATTACAGTTGATGAATAAAGTTCCTTACCGAATTTATCATGTCCGATTGCATAATAAATACCAGGTGAACGAACTAACTGGCTAACTATAACTCGTTCAGCACCATTGATTACAAAGGTACCTGTCGCAGTCATCAAAGGAAGATCTCCCATAAAGATCTCATGCTCTTTAATTTCTTCTGTTTCCTTATTGTGTAACCTTACTTTCACCTTTAAAGGTGCTGCGTATGTTGCATCCCTTTCCTTACACTGATCGATGTCATACTTTGTCTCATCCCTGCATAAAACAAAATCTACAAATTCGAGACTGAGATGACCACCAAAATCAGAGATAGGCGAAATATCTCGGAAAACTTCTTTTAGTCCTTCGTCCAAGAACCACTGATAAGAATTAGTCTGCAGCTCAATGAGATTTGGCATCTCCAGCACTTCCTGCTGTTTGGCATAACTCATTCTAACACCGTTACCTACTTTTACTGGGCGTATCCTGTTTTTCTCCATCGATGTTCACTCCTTAATTTTTTAGAGTATTTTGCGGTCTGACTATTTTTTTCATTAAGGACTTTTCTTTTTTAACGAACTGTGATATAATAATTAAGAAAAGCATAAAAGTATAGGCAGCCACAATAGTGCATTTTTCATGTTAGCATTAAAAGGCTGACTTGTCAAGAATTATTTTGAAATTTTGTTAAAATATGTATTTTATCAGATGTGTTGTCATTTGACAACACTTTTTTTATCTCTTTTTATGGCAGATATACATCATTTATATATCTTCGATGCAATATTCTTAAGCTTCACGGGTCCAAATTCACGGCTGTCACTGCTTTTTACTCTGTTATCTCCCATAACAAAGTATTCATCTTTGCCCAATTTAACCGGTTTTGAAGCGACTCCTGCATATCCCATCTTGTCTTTACGATAGTTTTCCTTTAATATATCTCCGTTTATATAGATATCCTCACCTTTCACCTGGATAGTTTCACCCGGCATCCCTATTATCCTCTTGATATAATACTCATCTTTTTTTCCCTCCGCCGCTGCTTTCGCCACATCGTCCTCGCCATTATCTTTTTTTACCATCTCTGATAACTGTGTCGCAAGTCTCTGTGTAAACTCAACAATATCTTCCTTATGTTTATGTCCATACGGATATATCGTGACAACATCAAAACGCTTTGGCTTCTGAAATTTATAAATTATCTTGTTTGCAATAACATTCTCTCCATCATAAAAATTATCATCCATGGAATGACCGTCTACCACCGTACGCTCAGCAGCATATGTATTTACAACATATGAACCTGTGATAGATATTGCAATAAGGAGTATAAATGATATAACAATCTTCATTGTTGCTTTTAAAAGTTTCTTCATTGTTCGTCCCACCTTTTTTATTTGATGTAATGTTTATATAATAACATTCATCAAATATAAAGTAAAGTGATATCAGATGGCAGGCAGTCTCGTTATAAGACTGACTGTTGATTATTTTTATATAGTTTTCTGTGTTTCGTCACCACGACAAATTGGAATTTTCAAATTAGTCTTTGCAAATAACCTTTGAATCTTCACCATCAATTACAATTCCCTGACGGTTGTTAATTGGGCATAGATTCAAATCCGAAAACTCAG